>OBLF01000069.1_pt1 | contig 136374 bp, 126 predicted proteins | sample 1519231 | NCBI WGS metagenome assembly OBLF01 (sample SAMEA2602895, study PRJEB22501) | metagenome
GCACTTATTTTAAAATAAGTGCCTTGTATTTCAAAATATATGGCTTGTATTTTTGCCCTTTATAAGTTTGTGAAAAACAAGAACTTACAAAGACATATTTTTTGCCTGTTTTTGGGGTGCCAAACAGCGTGTTTTACACGTCTTTACAGTTCGTTTCAGGCGTTTGCGCGTTTTTTCATGTGCAATACCACGAAAAACATCACATACATCGCAATATCGATGAACACTATGGGAGTGAACGCCATGCCGCTCTCATATAGTGCGGCGTTGACGAAGCAAAACACACCGAAAAGCGAGAGTATGGTGATTAACGCCTGATGTTGCGACAAACCTGCCGCCATTATCAGATGGTGTATGTGGGTTTTGTCCGCGTCAAAAACGGATTTGTGCCTTGCTATTCTGCCAAAAGCCACACGCGCAAGGTCAAACGTAGGGATTATCAGTATGGTGTACGACCACAAAAGGGCATCGCCTCTGTAAGGAAGCACATTGGGATTGTACATGGCAAACTTCAGAGCGAGATAAGCTATTGCATATCCGAGTATCAGGCTTCCCGAATCGCCCATGAAGGTTTTCGTGCCTTTCTCCACCTTTCCGAACACATTATAATAGAAAAACGAAGCGAGAGTTCCCATCAGCGTGCACGCCATAATGGAATAGACCGATGGAGCAATCTTCCAAAACAGCCACGCAAACACTCCGATAATCAGAAAACACAATCCGGAAGCCAAACCATCTATTCCGTCAATCAGGTTAACGGCATTGACCACCACAAGAACAAGGAATACAGTGAGAGGATAGCTTACGAATGCAGGTATGGCGTATATGCCGAAAAGACCATAGAGATTGTTGAGATACAACCCGCATGCGGGAAAAAAACAGGCGGCTATGGTCTGAACAAGAAACTTGCGGCTTGCTCGCACACCTATTATATCGTCTATCACTCCTATTATATATATAATGAATACGCCCGCAATAAGTACGAACGAGGATATTTGCATCAACTTACTCTCTGACGATACAAATATATACGCCATAAGCGACGGAATCATGCCTACGAGCATTGCCGGCATAAACAAAGTTCCGCCCAAACGCGGTATGGCGCAATGGTGAATCTTTCGTGCGTTGGGCATGTCGTAAAGGTGTTTTTCCTTACAGAACCTCAGCACGTGAGGCATAAGAAAAAACGTGAAAAGCATACTCACGACAAAACCTATAATCATATAAAGGAGCATATCAAACCTATTTTCTTTCTTTATTAAAAACGGTTATTTTCAAAACATATTGTAAAATTTCACGGCAAATTATAAAGGAATGTTCACAAAAGCATCAAACCGCGCATTTATCTCAAGCATTTTCGCCGGCAATCTGCAATAAGCTAGCTTCAAAAGCCTTTCGGGAATATGCTTGTAGAACATATACGCCATTCCTCCCACTATTGCGGCAAGCGTATCGGCATCCCCACCTACGGAAATGGATTTCTTTATGCAATCTTCGTAATCCGCAGATTCGAGAAAGGCAAGTATGGATACGGGAACGCTTCTTTGGCAACTCTCGTCAAAAGAATATCCTGCGCGCAAGCCGTCAATGGTGAAATCCGACCATTCCGGGTAATAAAAATCCAAAATATTTTTGCGCACAAAGTCTTTGTCCTTTCCCTGTTTCAGATAAAATATCGCCAAAGACGTAGCCACGGCACCTTTTATGCCTTCCGGGTGATTGTGGGTGCATTCTGCCGTTTTTTCTGCGAGATATACGCATTCCTCTTTGCTTTTTGCCATGAAACCTGCGGCACTGCAACGCATGGCAGAGCCGTTACCATAACTGTTGTAAGGCTTGGGATTAGGCTCAAAAAGCCATTTCGAGAATCTGTTACCGTATCCGCGCAAAAAATCATTGCGGCAAAACGTTTGCAGACACCGTGTCATATCCTCGCCGTCCATTAACGCTTTTGCCACAGCAAATGTGCACACGCTGTCATCCGTATAGTCGGATTCTTCGCGGGTTATGTCAAGGACATCATAGTCTTTGCATGGCGCAAACTCGTATGTGGAACCGCAAATATCCCCCACAGCAGCTCCGAGAAGCAGATTTGTCAAATGTTTTGTGCGGCAGAATCCGGTTATGGTCAGAGCTTTTTCCAAAATTTTCTCATGATCGAAAGCCAGAGAGGGAAGTTCGGAAAGTTTGAACCATACAGCCTTTCGTGCATCATCGTTTCCTTTTACCCCACAAAGGGTTTCGCAGAAAACTACTGCGCAGTAAGCCACGGTTACAACCCTTTCGCGCGGATCGCGGTGCACATCCGAAAAAACGCCAATCTCTTTCCATTCTTCGATTTCCAGACCCGTCTCTTCGGAAAGCTCGCGCGAGGCACACTCTTCGGCTGTTTCGTCAATATTCATGAAACCTCCGGGAAAAGCCCACTTACCTTTGCAGGGATCTTTGCCTCGTTCTATCAGAAGCAACCGACATTCGCCTGAACAATCCACGCCGAAAACCACACAATCCGCCGTTATGGCAGGATGAGGATACTTGTATTCGTACATCTTTCTATTGATGTTGAAGCCTCAAAAGGTCATTTACAGTTTTAACGGGGTTGAAAGTTGAAAGAGGTACCTCTACGAACACCGTATTCCAGTCGCTCATTCCGCCATTCCAAAGTCCCGGCAGCTCAAGTGCCTTCAGTTCCTTTCCGTCTTTGGATTTATGCGAAATAAAACCCGCCGTGGCATCAACATAATCGCGCAAATCGAATTTGTTTCCGTTATAATCCTTCACACCACAGACCAAATCCACGGGATTAAAGTAAGAACCGTTCTCAAACATCTTCTTGCTTTTTTCGTCTGACATATCAATTTGTGAACTCTCAAGAATCTGCGGAGAAATACTGCCATCGTTATTAAACACAAGGAACGGTCCGCCGCCGGCTTCCCCTACGTTTCTCACCATACCGCATACGCGCAGCGGACGATTGAACTTGCAGAACAAATAATCGGCTAACTCTAGATTGCTCTCAAACTTCACGCCCGGACGAATGGTACAAAGCTCCGTTTCGAGGTAGTTCTTCATTTCCTTGAGCGTTTCGTCATCCGGCATACCGCTTTCGAGTTCTTCCAAATACGCAAACAGTTGTTTTTGTACCGACACAAGTTTTCCCGCAAGAAGCTTCTTGTAGTTCACAGTATCCTCCATTAATCTTTCGGGAACTATATTGTCAATATTTTTCACGAAAATAACGTCGGCGTCTATGTCGTTTAAGTTTTCAATAAGCGCACCGTGTCCGCCGGGACGGAAAAGAATCGAACCGTCTGCCTTCCTGAAAGGCTTGTTATCGGGTGTTGCGGCAACAGTGTCTGTTTTGGGCTTCTGTTCAGAGAGTCCTATGTTAAACTTACAGCCTGTCTTTTTCTCTATATCGGGAACTTTTTCAGCGAGAAGCGTTTCAAAAAGTACCCTATGCTCCGGCGAAATCGTGAAGTGCAGATTCACCTCTCCGTTCTCCTTTGCGGCTATAAGTTTACCCTCGTAAAGATGTTCTTCAACAGGTGTGCGGGCTCCGTCATCGTAGCTGTGGAAAAGCAGAAGCCCCTTCGGTTTCTTGCCATAGTTCAATCCCTGTTCTCCAAGCATTGCCGCCACGATTTCCTTGTACCTGCCGGCTTTCTGAAGCTCAGGAATTTCTTTTCCATAAAGTTTGCGGCACACGGAATCAAGTGCGTCATAAAATGCAAAATGACTTATGCTGCCGAAAAACTTTTTCTCAAAATCTGTCTTGGGTTCTTCGTATTCGGCATCAAGAAACGCGAACATATTCTTGAACATGCGACTTGCAGCACCCGATGCGGGAACAAACTTAACGAGTTTCACTTCATCGTTCTTGCTATATTCGTTCCACACGTCTACATACGCGGCGCGCTGACTCTCGCTATATTTTGAAACACCCTTTTCTGCCGATGCCGCAGCATACAGTTTCTTAAAGGGAAATCCGGTCTTGAATAAATCAAGTTGCCTTTCAACAGTTTTTTCGTCAATTCCCTTTTCCGAGAATTGCTTTATGTCTTCTTCCGTAAACATACTCATGTTTTTTTCTTGAGACCAATTTATTTATTTCGTGAATACTATTCGGCGTGAAAAGGGCGGTTGTGCAGCCATATTCACTTTCGGCGACATCAAATGGTAGAGCGGAGACAACACTACCCCGCTTTTGTTTCCTTTGAAGCTTTCCCTGACGCTGCCACCAAACTCTTCGCCATATGCAACGTTCGTATCATCGCCCACACCGCATGCAAGTACGAGCGGACCGTACATTACTCTGAAATCTCCTGGATTGCTGTTTTCCGAGTTCACCATTCCCTCGTAGCGCGGAGCCATTTCGAACGAAACAGTCAGTTTATCGCCGGCTTTGAAACGCCTTGTTACTTTTGCAAGTCCGTCGGCATCATCATATTTCACCGACTTTCCGTTCACTTTCACCACATAGTTTTTCATCCACGATGTTTTTTCGAGCGACAAAGTAATTTTTTTGTCAGGAGCAGCCTTCACGTTTACCGACACACCGTTGCCGAAAGGATATTCGGTTGACATTTCGATGTTCACATCGCCTGCATTCAGTTTTTCAGCCACTTTCACACTTCTGAAGAACGGTATGGCAAGTTCGTTGTCCTTTTTGAAAGCGGTATAATCGGCAGCTCGTCCCAAACCTTCGCCTCCGCGCATGGTGCAGCACCAATGTGCTTCGTCGCAGTTCATGGTTACGGAATGCGAATTGCGTGCTTTGCCGGGACTATTCTCCAATCCAAATCCTCCGTTACTTCTTTGTGCAAGGCAAATGGCATTATAATATATACGTTCCGCGTCGTCGCGATACTCGGCTTTGCCTGAGTGCTGCCAAAGTTGCGAAGCCACCATAAAAGCATCGACAATGGCGCACGGCTCTGTCCATGTGTCGTAGCGGCAGAACCAATTGTAGTTTCCGTAAAACTCTGTCATGCCCTGCTTGCGATATATCTCCCAGCGTTTCTCTACTTCGTTCACATATTCGGGCTTTCCCGTTATGTCGGCATACCTAATCAATCCCCTCATAGCCGTTAGCGAGGCATGAGTCTGCGCTTTTATGCCGGTAAGGTCCACATTCAGGAACAGGTTAACGAGTTTGTCGGCAACGGGGCGCAACTTCTCGTCTTTCGTAACCTGCAAAGCGTGGAGCATTCCCTCCATACCTATGAACACACAGCCTATATCGGTTGACAATCTCCAATGTCCTAAGATTTGCGACAGGCTTCCCGATGCGGCTCCCACTCCTTTTTTGCGGCTTTCGGGCGATATGGGATAGGATTCATAATATTTCTCGCCTCCCACAAAGAGATTGTCAGCCATTCTGCTTATTACAGGCAACAGTTTTTCGTCTCTTTTCCATAGATAATACTCACACAATCCGCGAAGCATCCAACCGTTTCCCGAGAGTTGCTGTTCGTCAACGGAATCTCTGTGAATTGTGCCCATATATCCAAGCTCGTTAAGATTGGCAGGCACACGTCTGATTATTTCATCAAGATAAAGCGGTGTCCTTCCCGTGGCGCGGGCATCCATGACAAGTCCCAAAATTGTTCGTCCTTCGGTATCGCCGGGCCAATAGCCCGATTCCTCTTCGGTTAGGAACACATGATCGGGCTGATATTTGGTTTCCTCCAAACGGTTGAAGTTGCGCATCAAACGATCGCGCAGCTCTCCGCCCACTTTCACGTTCTCAAAACTAACGGTTTTGTATTTCGAAACTCCCTCATCCCCTGAGCGTGTTGCAGCATTGGTTGCAAACGCAAACGACAACGTGAGCATTGCACTTACAAGTATCTTTTTCTTTTGCATTGTTTGGTTATTTTATTTGCAAATATAAACTTTTTTGCACGATTTCGGGCTTCTGCAAGACGCTTTATTCATCTTTACAAGCACGACTCCGTTATGAAAGGTTTTATAGCTCTTGACACACAACAATTTTGCTTTTTTGATGTCGTTTGCCGTTTTTCAAAAAAAACACAAGGCATGTTGTAAAAAATACAAGCCATATATTTTAAAATACAAGGCACCTATTTTAAAATAAGTGCCTTGTATTTTTCGTCTTTTCAAGTCTCTGATTAACAACAACTTATAAAAGGCTTATAAATTCGACTATCTTTCTGGTTTTTAAGACGTTACGAAAATTGTCGATTCATACGAAAATTCCGGCTACAAAACAAAGCCGGACAAGAAGCCGCACGCTGTGCAAAACCCCTTGCCCGGTTATAATTTCAGCCGTTTTCCCGGCTTTGTTTTTTATTATCTGCGTCGGAATCAGAATTCCAAATCCACATCTTTCAGTTCATGCCATGGCAATCCCTGTTTGTTGAGTTGCTCCATGAAGGGATCGGGATCGAATTCTTCGACATTCCAAACGCCGGGACGCTTCCATATTCCCTTCAAAAACATCATGGCACCAATCATAGCCGGTACGCCCGTGGTATATGAAACTCCCTGCATGCCTGTTTCGTTGTAAGCGGCCTGATGCGAGCAGTTATTATATATATAATAGGTATGCTCCTTGCCATCCTTGAGTCCCTTTATGCGGCAACCGATAGAAGTTTCGCCGTCGTAGTTTTCGCCAAGATCCTGAGGATTGGGAAGAACGGCTTTAAGGAACTGCAGCGGCACAATTTCCTGTCCGTTGTAATTTATAGGCTTTATGGAAGCCATGCCGATGTTCTGAATAACACGCAAGTGGGTCAGATATTCCTGTCCGAAGGTCATCCAGAATCTTCCGCGCTTTATGGTGGGATAATTTTTCACCAAACTTTCGAGTTCTTCGTGATGTAGAAGATAGCTTTCCTTGGGTCCGATGTTGGGATAATTCAGTGTTTTGTGAATTTCCAGAGGTTCTGTTTCAATCCACTTGCCGTTTTCCCAATACAAACCCTTCTGCGTTATTTCGCGAATATTAATTTCGGGATTGAAATTGGTGGCGAAAGCCTTGTGATGGTTTCCCGCGTTGCAATCAACAATGTCGAGATACTGAATTTCGTCAAAAACATGTTTGGCAGCATATGCCGTGAAAATACTCGTAACGCCCGGATCAAAACCACAGCCGAGAATAGCGGTAAGTCCGGCTTTCTCGAAACGATCACGGTATGCCCACTGCCAACTATACTCAAAGTGAGCCTCATCACGGGGTTCGTAGTTCGCAGTATCGAGATAGCTCACCCCGGAACGCAAACAGGCATTCATGATGGTCAAATCCTGATAAGGCAAAGCAAGATTCATGACAATATCCGGCTTGTACGAATCCAGAAGCTTGGTCAAAGCCTCCTCGTCATCGGCATCAATCTGCGCAGTTTGAAACTTGCAATCCTTGATAGAGTTAACAATGGCGTCGCACTTTGACTTTGTGCGGCTTGCAATCATCACGTCAGTAAAGACATCGGGATTCATTGCCAATTTGTATATGGCAACAGTGGCAACGCCCCCTGCGCCAATAACTAAAACCTTTCCCATGATTTAATAGTTTGTTATCGTGTTAGTTTTTATCTACATTTCGTCCTCAACAGGCGTTCCGTTGCTCTCAATCTCCCTGTCGGTAACGCCCAAAGCATAACTTATGGAACAACTTAAGTATTCTTGACCGAAACCTCCGCCGCGCAAAGATTCCATAGAAAGCACTGTGGCACGCAAACGACGATGTTCCGAAAGAATACGTGCCGCATATTGGCAAATATCTTCGCCCGGCACACATACAATTTCCTCCAATCCCGGCAATTCAGTCATTAGTTTTTCAAGAGTCTCCATGAAAGCATGGTCAGAACTGCCTTCGTATTCGGCAAAGTCCACCCTAAAATTAAAATCTCCGCATGAAAAACGCGATTCTTCACCTATGACTATGCCGTTAAAGTTCAAATTGCGATATGAATGCTTTGCCTTTTCTTTCAGAAGCACCGCATACACCTCTTCGTCGCTTACCACAAATTTTCCATCGCATGCCGCAGCATAAAGCCACCGTTTTATATCGACATCGGGGATTCTGCGGTTCAACATTCGCTCAAAATTTACGATTATGTCAAATGCAGCCTCGCTCAAAGCGGCTGTATCAACAAGAATCGCCCTTTTTATGTTTTTGTTGTCCATATACATGTTGTTTTACTTAAAGAAACGGTTCGAGAAAATGGAACATCCAACCTTGGAAGTTCTTCCACGCCGAACGCTTATGCCAATACTCATCCGTCAGAGGCACACAATTTTCGCGCTTGTCCCTTTCAAAAATGGAACGTAACTCGGAAGTTGTGCATTCGTCCAGGACAAGAAGATTACATTCATAGTCATATGACAAACTGCGGGCATTGAGATTAGCAGAACCAAGGTAACTGTAAAGACCATCCACCGTCATTATTTTGGAATGATGGAAACCGCCGCGATAATAATAGACCTTGGCACCACGCTTCTGCAGTTTGCGCACATTATAATCCACAACTCTCGGCGTTATAGGGATGTCGCTGTTCTCGGAAACCATTATTTCCAAATCAACCCCGCGATTTATTGCTTTTTTCAGAGCCTTGCGCAACTTACGATTGAGAGTAAAATAAGGATTTACTATTTCTATGTTCTTTTGTGCGGAATTAATTGCGTGCACAAAGGTTTCCCTTATAATCTTGGGGCTTTTCACCGGCTCGCGGTTAACTACCGCGATGACTTTTCCGCCGTTGTTTCCGCATGTATCCATTTTCAGCCCTTCGAGAACCGTATCGTTTTGAGTTATGGCGCGTGGAAAATATTCGTTTCCTGCTACATTTTGTTTGGCAGTCTTATTCCACATTCGCAAGAATATGTTTTGGAAATCACCAACCACGTCTCCTTCAACGCGCATGTGCATGTCGCGCCAATTACCTACCTGTTTCGTACCGTTTATGTAGTAATCGGCAACGTTCATACCGCCTGTGTAAGCAATCTTTCCGTCTATTACAACAATTTTCCTGTGATCGCGATGCAAAGCATAGTCAATCCACGGAAAACGCATGGGATAGTATTCGTAAATTTCCAGACCTTTCGAACGGAGTTCGCGGAGTTCGTCTTTTTTTATGGGTTTGTTGTTCGAAGCATTGCCGAATGCGTCATAAAGCACACGCACCTGCACGCCCTCGGCTGCCTTTTTTTCCAAAAGTTCAAACAATGCGCCGGCAATGGAATCGTTGCGAAAATTAAAATACTCGAGATGCACGGAATGGCGAGCCTTGGAAATGGCGGCAAACATGTCCTTGAACTTTTCTTTTCCCGATGTCAGGAGAACAAGACTGTTGTTGCGCGAAATATTTATGTTTTCGCTTTCAAGGTAACGCGCCATTACCGAATCGGAACGCTCTGCGGTCTGCGCATAAGCACACACAGAAACAAGAACAAGTATTACAACGGTTGACAGCTTTTTCACTTTTCCTCTCTTATGCCTTGTCAAATCATTGTTCTGAAGGAATCTACGATTCCTATCAGTTTCCCGTTTTCGTCAACCACGAGTACGGCGTGAATTTTCCTGTCCTGCATGATTTTTTCTACCATGCTTATTTTCGTATCCGGGCTTATGGTTACGGGATTCTTGGTCATGATGTCCTTAACCGAGAGAGCAAAAAAACGATTCTGCGAACTTTCCATGGCACGTCGCACATCTCCATCGGTAATTATGCCTTCCACATTTCCGTCCTTGTCGTTTATCACGCAAAGTCCGAGACGTCCTTTGCTTACATGGGTTACCGCTTCGCCCAAAAGCATGTCGGGCGAAACCACGGGCAGATTGTCTTTCTGCATAACGTTACGCGCTTTTGTAAGCAGGCGTTTGCCGAGACTACCTCCGGGATGAAAACGCGCAAAGTCCTGCGCTTTGAAATCGCGTGCCTTCATCAGCGCGCATGCAAGCGCATCGCCCATTGCAAGAGTCGTGGTTGTTGACGTTGTGGGGGCAAGTCCGAGCGGTTCAGCCTCTTGTTTCACGGGCACGGTTATGTGAACGGTGGAATTTTGAGCCAGAAGCGACTGCGGATTGTTGCTTATGCCTATGATAGGAATGTTCTTTTCATGAAAATACGGCAGTATGCGCAGCAGTTCATCGGTTTGCCCGCTGTTGGATATGGCAAGCACAATGTCATCCGAACCGCAAACGCCCAAATCTCCGTGATAGGCATCAAGCGGATTCATGTAGAAACTCGGAGTTCCCGTGCTCGAGAGCGTGGCTGCCATTTTCGCGCCTATATGTCCGCTCTTGCCCACTCCCGTTACCACAAGTTTTCCTTTGCATGAGAGTATGAGATTGGCGGCTGCCTCAAAATTTTCGTCAAGATAGTTTATCTGATCAATGATTGCCTGAGCTTCATCGCGCAGACACTGCGCTGCTATTTCAATACATTTCTTGTCAAACATCTGCCAACTGATGCTATTAATTGTTCAATATGTTTTCTATCACCCCTTCAAGGTCTTCGAGCCTCAACATATTTGGACCGTCGCTCAGTCCTTTGTCAGGATCGGGATGAACCTCGAAAAAATATCCGTTAGCTCCGAAAGCTTTTGCCGCCATTGCCATCATGGGAATAAACTCACGGTTTCCGCCGGTTTTTCCTCCCGCAGCTCCGGGACGCTGCACCGAATGAGTGCAGTCCATTATGACGTTTTCGGCAATGGATTTCATGTAAGGGATGTTGCGAAAATCCACAACGAGATTGTTATATCCGAAACTGTTGCCGCGTTCTGTGAGCCAAACTTCCTTAGCTCCCGCAGCCACGGCTTTTTCATAGGGATATTTCATGTCTTCGCCCGAAAGAAACTGCGCTTTCTTGATGTTCACCGTTTTTCCCGTCTTTGCAGCCGCAACTATAAGGTCGGTCTGGCGGCAAAGAAAGGCAGGAATCTGAATTACGTCCACAACTTTGCCCACAGGTTCCGCCTGCATGCTTTCGTGTATGTCGGTAAGAACTTTCAGTCCGAAATCTTTTTTCACTCCTGCGAGAACTTCCAGTCCTTTCTCAAGTCCGGGACCGCGATAAGAAGACAGCGAGGTACGGTTAGCCTTGTCAAACGAACTTTTGAAAATAATGTCGATGCCGAAAAGCTTGTTCAGCCTCACAAGTTCGGCTGCCACCGCTTCGGTAACTTTTTCGTTTTCTATTACGCAAGGACCTGCTATGAAAATATTCCTCATTACAATGTTATAGAATTCACATTTTTTATTTACGAACGCAAAGTTAGCCATTTTTTTGCGTTTCCCGCTGTAGTTTTCACAATAACTTGCTTTGGCAGAGCCGCGAAAAAGCGTCCCTAAGCTCCGCACGCAAAAACACAACCGTCGTTGCCGAAAATTCACAATGCAATTTGCCGCTTATGCAGTAAATAATTTTTCGGCTTTGCCGCATTTGAAAAAACACATGGCTTATATTCAAAAACACAAGCCATATATTTTAAAATAAAAGGCACTTGTTTTGAAATATATGGCTCGTATTTTTCGACATTCGGGGACTCTTGATTTTCAAAACGTTATATTTTCAAAAAATTCCCTCTTCCGAAAATTCGGAATACCGTTACTTTTTCTGCGTTTCCGTCTTTTTGCAGAAAAACATGAAAGCCGGCAATTAAAATTCTATTGTTTCATTCCGGGGAACAGACGCGCTATATATTTTCCTATAATATCGAACTCGATATTTACCACACAGCCCACCTTGAGTTTGCCAAGGTTTGTAATTTCCGAGGTGTAGGGAATTATCGAAACCTTAAACGAATTGTCTTTCACGTCGTATGCCGTAAGGCTCACGCCGTTCACGGTTACAGAACCTTTCTCGACCACGGCATATCCCTTGGGCAGGTCGTCGCTATCGCCTTCATACGAAAAAGTAAGCACCGTGCTTCCCTGGGCATTCTCTATGGCAACGCATTCAGCCGTGCGGTCCACATGCCCCTGCACAATGTGTCCGTCAAGCCGGGAACCCGCAATCATGGAACGCTCCAAATTCACATAATCTCCCTCTCTGAGCAATCCGAGATTGGTGCGTTTCAATGTTTCGTCCATTGCCGTAACGGTATAAGCGTCTTCCGTGATTCCGTCAACGGTAAGACAGGTGCCGTTGTGGGCTATGCTTTGGTCAATCTTCAACTCCCAACCTTCGGGACGCTTAAAGGTGAATGTGATGTTCTTTCCTGTTCTTTGCTCACCGAGCATAGGGGTCATAGTCTCTACAATTCCTGAAAACATGGCGGTAAAATCTCTGTTTTTTGTTAAATATTTCGTCTGCAAAATTAGTTGTTTGGTCGGTTTGCACAATGATTTGGTCGATTATTTTAGGGAAAGAGAATTTCCGGTTGCGCATAAAAGCCTTTTAATCAATATTTTTGCAGCAAACCAAACAACTATCAACAAAACAACGATGAACAGACTTTTGAAAACATTATTCATTATGTTTCTGCCAATGCTCGCAGGCACGGCAATCTCTGCACAGGACACAAAAGTATGGTCTCTGCAAGAATGCCTGAACTATGCCACGGAAAACAACATCTCCGTGAAAAAGAGCAAAGTCAATGAAGCATCAGCCGCCACCGATTTAAGTCAGGCAAAAGCCGCATTGCTTCCGAGCCTTTCGGCAAGTATGACACAATCCGTCAATTATCGTCCGTTTCAGGAAACGGCAGGCAATTTCGTGAACGGTTCCATAACCTCGAGCAGCAGCAACAAAGCCACCGAAAGCGGCAGCTACGGCATAAATGCACGCTGGAACGTGTGGAACGGAGGCATAAACCAAAACACAATAAAGGCACGCAAATCAGACCTTGCCGTGGCCAAACTCCAGACACAGGTTGAAGCCAACACCATACAGGAACAGATAATGCAATATTACGTTCAGATACTCTATTCCAAGGAAGCGGTGAAAGTGAACAAGAACATATATTCCAAAGACTCGCTTACCTACGTTCGCGGAGAGGAAATGCTGAAACACGGAAAGATGAGCCGCAGCGAAGTGAAGCAACTCGAAGCTGCCAAAAACGAATCGCAATACAATGTGGTCAATTCCCAAACAGTGGTTGACCAATATCTTTTGGAACTTCGCCAACTTCTGGAACTGCAACCGGGAAGCAGTATGGATATTTCCACCGTTAGCATTGACAACAACGCAGCCCTTGCCAACATTCCGGCAAAACTTGATGTCTACAACGAAGCACTTCAAAACCGTCCCGAAATACTTATGGGCAAAGAGAGCATAAACGCTTCGGATTTGCAACTGAAAATAGCCAAAGCAGGCTACATGCCCACCGTAAGTCTGACAGCAGGAATAGGAGATAACCACATGACCGGAACACAAAACAACTTCGGAAACCAGATGAAGTACAACCTGACGGGAAGCGTGGGAGTAACACTCAGCATTCCCATACTTGACAATCGCGAAGCCAAAAGTGCTGTGGAAAAAGCCAAATACAGTCGCACAACAGCAGAACTTGACCTGCAGGACAAGCAAAAACAGCTTTACAGTTCCATTGAACGTTACTGGCAAAACGCCACTAGCAACCGCCAGAGGTATATTGCCGCACAAAGCAACGTGAACAGTCAGGAAGAAAACTATAATTCCATTGCCGAACAGTTTAAGGTGGGACTCAAGAACGTGGTGGAACTCACCACAGCCCGTACAAGTTTGTTGCAGGCCGAACAGGAAATGCTCGAAAGCAAATACACCACTGTTTTGAACACACAACTTCTGAAATTCTACAGCGGCGAAAACATCAACATCTGAGAATAAATAAAAACATAAAGAATATCATGACTAAGAAAACGAAAATCAAAATCACGGCAATAGTGGCAGTGGCTGTAATTGCCGTAATAGCCATCGTAAATCTCGCTTCAGGGAAAAACAAAGGCGAACTCAACATCATTTACGAAACATCGAAAGTGGAACCTGCCACAATCAGCACCACCGTTACGGCAACCGGCACAATAGAACCGGTAAACGAAGTAGAAGTCGGCACACAGGTGAGCGGCATTATCAGTAAGATTTATGTGGATTATAACAGTATTGTGAAAAAAGGACAGGTTATTGCCGAACTTGACCGCACAAATCTCGAAAGCGAACTGACAAGCGCAAAAGCAAACCTCACCAGCGCAAAAAGCGAACTCAACTATCAGACAACAAATCTGAAAAGAGTAAAAGAACTCCACAAAAAAGGATTCGTAAGCGACGATGAATACGACACGGCTCTGCTTAATTACAACAAAGCCCTTGAAAGTTATAAGGGACAACAACAAACCGTGAGTCGTGCACAGACAAATCTCGGCTATGCAACCATTACTTCGCCAATAGACGGTGTGGTTTTGAGCAAAGACATAGAAGAAGGACAAACAGTAGCCTCAAGTTTCAGCACACCTACGCTTTTCACCATTGCTCATGACCTTACAGACATGCGCGTAATAGCAGACGTGGACGAAGCCGACATAGGTGAGGTGCGCGAAGGGCAAAGAGTAACATTCACTGTCGATACTTATCCCGACGATACCTTTGAAGGAACAGTTACTCAGGTACGTCAACAAGGCGAAGAGGAAAGCAATGTCGTTACCTACGAAGTCGTTATTTCCGCACCCAACAAAGATTTGAAACTAAAGCCGAAACTTACGGCAAACGTCAATATCTACACAAAAGAAGTGAACAATGTTCTAAGCGTTCCCTCAAAAGCCCTGCATTTTACCCCTACAAAAGAAACGACAAACAAAGGCGAGAAAATAAAAGACTGCAACGGTGCGAACAAAGTATGGACCAAAGAAGGCAACGTGCTTAAAGCATATTCCGTGAAAGTAGGAATGACCAATGGGATACGTACTCAGATTTTAAGCGGAGTGAAACAAGGAGCCGTAGTAATTACCGGTTCGAAAGCACAGGCAGAAATGAACGAAGAAGCAGACAATGCTAACGGAGACGGAGAAAGAAGTCCGTTCGCTCCAGGTCCGAGAGGCAAAAACAACAAGAAAGGTAAATAAGACCATGGACTATTCAAACAACAGGGTCGTAATAGAATTGCGCAATGTGAAACGCGAATTTCTCGTAGGCGAAGAAATCGTCCACGCCCTGCGGGGAGTATCGTTCAAAATTCATGAGGGGGAATTTGTTACCATAATGGGTACATCCGGTTCGGGAAAGTCCACTCTGCTTAACCAGCTTGGATGTCTCGACACCCCTTCAAGCGGTGAATATCTTCTCGATGGAGTTCCCGTAAGACAAATGAGCCGCAACCAACGCGCCATACTGCGAAACCGTAAAATAGGATTCGTATTTCAAAACTACAACCTTCTGCCGAAAACAACTTCGGTGGAAAATGTAGAACTGCCATTGATGTACAATCCGGCTATAAGTGCAAAAGAAAGATTTGACCGCTCCGTGAAAGCGTTGCAACGTGTGGGGCTTGGCGACAGGCTTTACCACAAAAGCAACCAAATGTCGGGCGGACAAATGCAAAGGGTTGCCATTGCCAGAGCATTGGTAAACAATCCTTCGGTTTTACTTGCCGATGAAGCCACGGGAAACCTTGACACCCGAACTTCATTTGAAATTCTTACTTTGTTTCAAGAGCTGCATTCCGAAGGCATGACAATAATTTTCGTAACCCACAATCCTGAAATTGCCTCATATAGCAGTCGGACCATTACTCTTCGCGACGGGCTTATACGTTCCGACAAGCTGAACGACAATATTCTCTCCGCCGCAGAAACACTGAATACATTGCCTGTACCTAAAGACGAATAAGACATGAATGTTCAAAATCTTTTTCAAATAGCATTCCGCGCAATTGCCGCCAACAAATTGCGCTCTTTTCTTACAATGCTGGGAATTATAATCGGTGTGGCATCGGTTATAACAATGCTTGCTATCGGACAAGGCTCAAAAAAGAGCATACAAGAGCAAATTTCCGAAATGGGTTCCAATATGATTATGATTCGTCCCGGACAGGACAACGGCCCCGGCGGTGTGCGACAGGATGCAAGCGAAATGCAATCGCTGAAGTTGAAAGACTTTCAATATCTCGTTGACAATGCCAAATATCTTGCAGCCATAAGTCCAAGCGTCAACAGCTCGGGACAATTCATATATGGCAACAACAATACCCCGTCTACGGTTTACGGCATAAACAACGATTATCTGACCATTCGTCAACTGACAATAGAAGAAGGAGACAAATTTACCGATGACGATATAAAGACCAGTGCCAAAGTCTGTATTATTGGGAAAACCGTAAAGGATAACCTTTTCCCTGACGGAAGCGATCCCGTTGGAAGAGTAATAAGATTCAACTCAATACCAATGAAAGTAATCGGAGTTTTGAAATCAAAAGGATACAACTCTTTCGGAATGGACCAGGACGATGTAGTACTTGCCCCCTACACCACTATTATGAAACGAGTTTTGGCCGTTACATATCTTCAGGGAATAAATGCTTCGGCGCTTACCGAAGACATCACAGACGAAGCCATTGAAGATATTTCAAATCTGTTGCATGGAAGCCATAAAATAAAGAAAGGCGAAGACGGAACATACGATGATGATTTTACAATCCGCTCCCAAAAAGAACTTTCCACAATGATGAATTCTACGAGCGACCTCATGACCACTTTGCTTTTGGTTGTGGCGTGTATTTCTTTGATTGTTGGCGGTATTGGCATTATGAATATTATGTACGTATCAGTTACCGAGCGCACAAGAGAGATTGGTCTGCGTATGTCGGTAGGGGCACGCGGTATTGATATTCTTAACCAGTTTCTCATAGAAGCAGTATTGCTTAGCGTTACAGGCGGACTGATAGGAGTTATATTCGGAATCCTCGCATCGTTTGGCGTGAATATGTTTGCAAAATGGCCAATCGTCATACAACCATGGAGCGTACTCATCAGTTTCATCGTATGCTCGGCAACCGGAATATTCTTCGGTTGGTATCCTGCAAAGAAAGCCGCAGGAATGGATCCTATAGAAGCCATCAGATACGAATAAAGATTTCTTGCTAAATTTGCACGGAATGGAACAAACAAATTTTGACATGAAGACAAGCAATAGCCGGCACGGCAGTTCATACACAGTAGAAGTGTTCATGCACGTGCTGGCATGGCTCTTCGTGTTTGCTTCCCCATTGATATTTAATCATGGTCAAACACATATATACTTCAAAGACTATGTGCGCGGTTGCTTCATGCCATTGATGATGTTTGTAGTGTTCTATACAAATTATTTTGTGCTTGTTCCCAAACTGTTCATGCACAACCGCCGTCAGTTGTTTTTTGTTGTGGAAGTGATTCTGATTGCTGCCACAGTGATTTGCATTCAGGAAGTTTTCGCCAATTTCATGCCTGCTCCTAACTTAAAGCCTCATGAACTCAAGAAAGTACCCGCACACTGGCTTTTTGTTACAAGAGACATAGTGGCAATGTCTATCGTGGCAATTTTCGGATTTGCTACGAGATTGAGTCGTAGTTGGCATAAAGCTGAAAACGCAAGAAGAGAGGCAGAACTCGGAAAGAGGAATGCAGAACTGAAAAACCTTCGCAATCAAATAAGTCCTCACTTCCTGCTGAACACACTCAACAATATATACGCATTGACAATGTTTGACACAGAAAAAGCCCAAAAAGCTATACAAGAACTGTCAAGATTGCTGCGTTATCTTTTGTATGACAACCAATCACAACTTATACCGTTATCAAAAGAAGTGGATTTCTTAAAATCATACATCAACCTCATGCGCATGCGCACGGCTGCGAACGTGGAAATCAACGTAAAAATAGATGGTGATATAAACGAAAGACAGAAAATCGCCCCATTGCTTTTTATGTCGCTTGTAGAAAACGCTTTCAAACACGGAATAAATGCTTCGGAAAAGAGTTCCATTAATATTTCTCTTAGTTCTACTTCCGACGGTGTGGTGGACTTTTTCTGTGAGAATTCAAACTTCCCCAAAAATACAAAGGAACTAAGTCCCGGAGGTATAGGATTGCCCAATCTCGCACAACGACTTGAAAGTATCTATCCGCAACATTATCATTGGCAGAAAGGTACAAGCGAAGACGGGAAGAAATATATTTCTCACCTTGTGATTCAAACACAAAATGACAATGAACATAACATGCGCCATAATTGACGACGAGCCGCTCGCGCTTGAACTCTTGGAAAACTATGTGAGTCGTGTGCCATTTCTAAAGCTCACAGGTAAATACACGAGTGCCATAGAAGCACTGGCGAGAATTAAAGAAGACGGAACACAACTTTTATTTCTTGACATACAAATGCCAGACCTCAACGGATTGGAATTCTCTCGAATAATAGACAGTTCCACGAAAGTTGTGTTCACAACTGCGTTCAGCGAATACGCAATTGAAAGTTACCGTTCGCAGGCACTCGACTATCTGTTGAAACCTATAAACTTCACAGACTTTATGAATGCAGCCAACAAGGCTTTGAAATGGTTTGAACTTCAAAAGAAAGCAGAAAGTGCCCAGAAGCATGAAGAAAGCGATAAAATATATGTGCGCAGCGAACACAAACTAATAGCCGTGGCACTTGACGAAATTATTTATATAGAAGCTCTGAAAGATTATGTGATGATATATATTGTCGGGCGCAAAACACCTATTTATACAATTACAACGATGCAGTCGCTCGCACAAACACTTCCTGCCGACAGGTTCATGCGAATACATCGCTCACATATTATTGCACTCGACAAAATTTCTGTGCTTGAAGGCGACACAGTTATTGTAGGAAATAAGCACCTTAGCGTTTCACGTCCTTATCGCCCCGCACTACTTGAATATCTTTGGGAAAAAACCGTGAAGTAAAAACCCACTTTAACAAACAATATCAGACATATTGCCCGAAAAAGTCGCTATCTTTGCCTTTGCAACAGAAAACTTGGAAATCATGCCTAAGACTTTTCTTACAGACAATGAACGCACGCAGATATTGACACTTGTCAGGAAGTTTGTAAAAATTTCTCCGCAAACTGTTTCTCATTTCGGATTTCGCAGAATACGTAACTATATTACGGAAGCTCTGAAGAATCAAAATGTTCAACGGGATGTTTTTGGCTTTAGTCCAATAGTAACATCTCTTGAAACGGCGATTATTCTTGGCGATGAAATGAGACTTGACGGTACAACCATGATTGGCTGTCTGCTTGCTCCGTTTTTTGAAGCCGATGAAACAGCAAACGAAGATATTGAAAAGGAATTCGGAAACGATATTTCAAGCATTGTTGCAGGACTGAAAAGAGTTAAAGGACTATATGAAAAAACTCCTGCCGTAGAAACAGAAAACTTTCGCAACCTGCTTGTGAGCTTTGCCGAAGACATGAGGGTTGTACTTATAATGACAGCAGACAGACTTGCTGCAATGCGCCGCCTACGCGATGTAGAAGATAAAGAAGCGCGAAACAGAGTTGCAAGAGAAGCAGAATTCCTTTATGCTCCCATTGCTCATAAACTTGGACTGTACAAGATAAAGAGCGAACTTGAAGACCTTGCAGTAAAATATCTTGAACACGACGCATATTATCTTATACGTGAAAAGTTGAACGCCACAAAAAGTGCACGCGATGCTTATATTGCAGACTTTATACGTCCTATTTCTGAAAAGCTCACTCAGGCAGGACTAAAATTCCATATCAAAGGGCGCACAAAAAGCATTCACTCCATATGGCAAAAAATGAAACGCCAACGCTGTGGCTTCGAAGGCGTGTATGATTTGTTTGCCATTAGGATTATTATAGACTGTCCGACAGAAAAGGAAAAACAAGAATGTTGGCAGGTTTATAGTATTATTACCGATATGTATCAACCTAATCCAAAACGACTGCGCGATTGGTTGAGCGTGCCCAAAAGCAATGGTTACGAAAGTTTGCACATCACAGTTCTCGGACCTCAAAACAAATGGGTGGAAGTACAAATACGTACAGAACGTATGGACACTGTAGCAGAATACGGACTTGCCGCCCATTGGAGATATAAAGGCATAAAAAGCGGAGAAAGCGGAATTGACGAATGGATAGGAGAAATTCGCTCTATTCTTGAAACCGGCGATGATGTACATATTATAAACCAATTCAAACGAGACCTTAAAGACGAAGAAATCTACGTGTTCACTCCTAAAGGCGATCTATATAAATTACCTGCAGGAGCAACAGTTCTTGATTTTGCTTATAGAATTCATACTAATATAGGTAGTCGTTGTGTTGGAGCAACCATAGCAGGGAAGAATTTTCCGCTACGCCACAAACTTTCGAGCGGAGACCAGGTTGAGATTAAATTATCAAATTCTCAAACTCCCAATAGCGATTGGCTTAATTACGCCGTTACTGCAAGAGCAAAAAGCAAGATACGCCAGGCTCTTCACGAGAAAGCAATTAAAGAAGGACAGTTTGCACGTGAAGCTTTTGAGCGCAAACTTAAAAACCACGATATTCCTTGGGAAGAAGGAATATTAAGTCATCTTGCGAAGAAATTCGGATATAAAGAGCAAAGCGAATTCTTCAAAGCCATGGCAGCAGGCACAGTACAACTCAATGATGCTGCCGAACAATACGAGCGGATGTATGATAACGAACACGGAGTACCTGATCATAACCAAACGGTAAGTGCAAATGAGTTCAACTATAATCTACAAGAAAAAAGCAATGGCGATAACAATTCTTCCGACGTTCTTGTTATAGACAGTAACCTCAAAGGTATTGACTATACCCTTGCCAAATGTTGTCATCCTATATACGGCGACGACGTTTTCGGCTTCGTTACTTCGGGCGGAGGTATCAAAATCCACCGTTCCGGTTGTCCTAACGCCAAAACCTTACGCGAACGCTACGGCTACCGAATTGTTAAAGCTCGTTGGGCAGGAAAAGGTGGAGAGAAATATATTATCACCCTAAAAGTTGTGGGCAATGACGATATAGGAATAGTCAACAATATGACATCTATAATTGATAAAGAGCAGGACATTCTTCTACGGTCTATAAGAATAGACACGGCAGACGGGTTGTTCTCGGGAATTCTCACTATATCCACCGGAAGCACGCGCAATGTTGATATTTTGATAAGGAAACTCGGCACTGTACACGGTGTAAAGAGCGTTACAAGAATTTGAAACGATATGCGCTTTTGCTCATTTTTCTTGTTGTCGCGGTTGTTTGCCGAACGACAATAGTAAATGCGCAAACCATGACGTATGCAAACCGCATTAATTGTGATTCGGTTCTCAACAAAGTCTTTTCATACGTTGCTAAAAACAATCTTCATGTCGGACATACAGAATGTCTTGTATATTCAAAGTTCCATATTAATACCGACATACGCAACCTTTTGTTTCGTATAGTTCCCAACAGCATACATATAGATAAAGGTCAAAACAAATATTTCGGAGAATGCCTCACAAAAACGGAATATTCCGATTTTGGCGTTTTGAGTCATAAAGTCATTGCATTCCATTCCACATTGCGCAAGATGAAAGAACTTCGCGATGTATATATGATCAACATGAATGCGCAGGTATATGCCCCTTATCTTATAGGCAATCGGATTCTTTCTCCATTTAATAAGATAAACAGGAATCACTACCAATACGAAGCCGATTCCGTTATTGAAAAAAACAATACTATTATGATGTGGATTTCGATATTTCCACGGCACAATACACCTCATCTTATAAACGGACGTGCTTTGATTGACGCAACATCAGGGAGAATTGATTCCATTTGCTTCAAAACCGTTTACGACCATCTTCTTCACTGCAACATCGCCTTTAAGTTCGGCAGCACAGGCATCACATCGCTTTTGCCGCAAAACGCTAACCTTGACATGAGTTACAAATTAGCAGGAAACCAAATTGACTTGAGCATAAATTCTCTCTGTACATATACCCAAACAGACAGTACACACTATGCTGATTCTTTACATAAATCTCACGGTAAAGACAAGTACGACATCACCAAACTTGGCTTTTACAAAACCGATACATCATCCATAGTTCGTTCACCAAATCATTTTGATTCTCTCCGTCCTACTCCTTTGACAACATGGGAGGACTCTGTGTTATCACACAAGAAAGGAATTTCCGTAAAAAAGAAATCGCTGCCGGCTTCTTATATAAACTCTCTCGAAGACATTTTCCTCGACCGCCATAGTATAAACCTTTTCAATACCCATGCTCAACTTACATTTCCGGAACTTCTTTCACCTTCAATGTTCCAATGGTCGGGCAAGCGGGGAATATCAATTCAAAAAAGACTTTGGTTCACACTCAACACTTCAAACGGCATCTCGATAAGCCTCAAACCTCGAATCGGTTACAGTTTCCGTCAAAAGCAATTATATTGGACAGCCCCACTAAACCTGCATCTTTTTCCCAAGACCAATGGAGGATTTGAAATAACGGCAGGAAACGGGAACCACATATACAGTAGTCTACAGGCAAAAGAAGTGAGAGAGCAAATGAAAAAATTCAGCAATTACGACTCACTTCTCCATGTGTTCAACCAGTACAACTTCAATTACTATAACGATTTTTATACACGCGGACTTTTTTATTTTTCACCTCTGTGCGGAATGACTCTCAAAGCCGGTACAGTTTTTCAACAAAGAAACCAACTAAATTGGAATCAAGAGGCTTCCCTCCATGGAATGAAACGTTACTACAAGAGTTTCGCCCCACATATAGAAATGCAATATACTCCAGGAGTTTATTATTACAAAGACAAATACGAAAAAGTTCCACTCAATTCCAACAATCCTACGTTTCGTGGTTCATACGAACGAGGCGTAAAATGGTTTGGTTGCAACAATCGCTACGAACGCATGGAATTTGATTGTTCCTACCGCATTGACATTAATAAAGTACGGTCTTTGTTCCTGCGCGGTGGCTGCGGTTTTTTCACAAACAGGGAAGAAATGTTTTTTATTGACTACGACAATTTCAGCTTTCGCAATATGCCGGCAGGTTGGGACGATGATATGACCGGAGAATTTCACTTGCTTGACCGCAGGTTCTATAACGAATCAAACTATTACGCCATGCTTAGTGCTTCATATGATGTTCCGTTTTTAATTTTCGGCAAACTGCCGCTCATATCCCGCGCAATAGACAGGGAACGCATTTATCTGAATGCCGTTTGCCTCCATGCATTGAATCCTTACATAGAATGCGGATACGGAGTGTCCACAACGTTTTTTGACGGTGCGCTGTTCGTAGGAGCAGGAAACGGAACAGAGTTTGAATTGGGAGCAAAAATATCCTTGAGATTCTTTGACAACTGGTAAATTCACGACAGCTTTGGCATTTCAATGCGAAACACAGTGCCTTTGCCTATTTCGGAAGACAATACATAAATTTTCCCGTGGTGGTATTCCTCTATTATGCGTTTTGCGAGCGAAAGTCCGAGTCCCCACCCTCTTTTCTTTGTTGTATATCCCGGCATAAACACGGAATTGAAGTTTTTGTGCGGTATTCCTTTGCCTGTGTCGCTAACGTCAATCAGCACTTTTCCCGGCACATCATTAACTTCAAACGACAAAACTCCGTTTCCCGCCATAGCGTCCATGGCATTTTTTGAAAGATTCTCTATCACCCATTCAAACAAAGCCGAATTCATTCTCACGTTTATGTTCTCGCGCGTGTATTTCTTCACCACCTCTATATGGTTTGAAGCCCGTCGCGACATATAGTCCACTGCCCTGTCAAGGGCGGCTACTATATTATGAGTCTCAAGTTCCGGAACCGAACCTATTTTTGAGAATCTTTCGGCTATAAGTTGCAAACGCTTCACATCCTTTTCCATTTCGGGAATAAGAGGACTGTCGGAGTATGTCTCCTTCAGTATTTCCGTCCATGCCATAAGTGAAGAAATAGGTGTGCCGAGCTGATGTGCAGTTTCCTTTGACAGTCCCACCCAAACTTTGTTCTGTTCGGCACGTTTCGAACTCATAAGTGCGAATATTGCAACCACGGCAAAAACAAGAACAACGCCGAGTTGCACAAACGGATAAACGGCAAGCCTGTTAAGCATTGAGCTGCGATCGTAGCAAATATCCAGATAACCTATAGCCTTACTTATAGGATAGTCTTCGCTTGCTGCATTTATTCTGACAGAATTCCCCATGGCTTTCCATTTCCCGGCATAACGGCGCAAAGTGTTTATAGAATCTTTCAATTCGTTTTTCGAAAGAGCCACGTTTCTTGACATTTCCGGTTTGCCTTCCGAGTTCAGCACTATCACTGGAATCGTATTGTTTCCGTTTATTACCTTTAGCACAAGTCCGAGGTCTGTAGTTTCGTCAGCACGGTTTAACGAACGCATTGCCTCCGCCCATATTTCCATACGGGCGTATTCTTCCTTCTCCATGTCCTTTACAAGGAAATGGGAAACCGCCAGCGAAGCCATCGCAATGAGAAGAGCCGCAATTACAAGGGCAATCTTTACGCGCTTAATTCTGTCAAGCCACTGCATTTTCGAATTTTCTTCCTTTGGTTCGTTGTTTTATTAACGCTGTGCGGCGTAAACTATTGCTTTTTGTGCATTGAAAAGCCTTGGTTGTGCAACTTTTTCTGTTTGTAAAGCATTTTCCACAACATTTAGCGGATTTTATTTGGAGGGGAACAGTTAAATCCGCATATTTGCCAATGACAACATTAGTTATACACATAAAAAAGAGAGCCATGAAAAAGATAATGCTTACATTGGTCGGTATTCTGTTTGCTACAGCAAGCGTTTCCGCATTGAGCTACGAAGAATCGCGCAACCGTGCCTGGTATCTCACGGACAAGATGGCTTACGAGCTTAACCTTACACCCGAACAGTATGACAGAGCATACGAAATAAACCTCAACTATTTCCTCAACGTCAATTACCCAAGCGATATTGACGGACTGTATTGGCGTTACCGCAATCAGGATTTGGGCTACGTGCTGTTCGACTGGCAATTCAGCCGTTTTGCAGGCATATCCTATTTCTATCGTCCGCTTATTTGGCGTTCAGGGATTTGCATAATGACCACCTACGACTATTACGATCGCGGATTTTTCTATTTCAACCGTCCCGCCATATATAATGTGTATCGCGGAGTCAGTTGGCACAAACGTCCGAAGCATAATCCGTATCGCCGCATGACTTTTAGTGCCAACGGAGGCATGCGCGAGCGTTACGGCAACGACGGACATGGATATTATTTCCGCAATGGTGAAAGATTCGATGCCCCGCGCTACAATGGCGAACACTACGGACGAAAAGATTTCAGACGCAATCCCGGTCCCGACTTCGACAAGGACATGATGGTGAAGCCCGGTAACAATCGTAACAGCAACAAAGTTTACGGCAACGGCGGTAATTTCCGAGACAAAATTGAAAACGGCGGAAGAAACGACAATTTCTCCAAGCCTGCAACCGACCGAAACGACAACAGATTCAAGAACAACATCCCCACGCCGGGAAACAATGACGCGAAACCCGAATACAAGCGCGAGGACAACAACAGATTTGTATCGAATCCGAGAGATAATTTCAACAATAACAATATCAGGACTTCGGGCAATAATACCCGCAACAATTACAGCAGTACAAAAACAAACGATCGCAATGTTGCTACTCCGTCAAACCGTTTCGGCACACGCAGCGAGGCAAGCGGAAGCAACGGTTCGAGGTCGTTTTCCGACAGGATACGCAGTTCCTCGTCAAGTTCGCGCACAATGCAAAGCGCACCGGCTCCTTCTCAAAACCGCACCGCTTCGCCAAGCGTAAGAAATGCCACAACCAATTCGGGCAATGCCGGAACTTCGGGCGGAGGAACCATGAGAAAACGCTCATTCGGGAGATAGCTATATCAAACTACATAAAACAGGCAGGGCATAAACTTTATCCCCTGCCTGTTTTTCTTTGTCTTCCCTTCGCTCTATCTTTTTCCTCTAATTTTATATTATAATCTTTGTACTTACATACTTAGCATGTTTTTTAAGAACGACACAGCCTTATCAACCACAATATTATTCTTAAAACTTTTCTCGTTCAGCATTTCGTCAATAGCACTTCCATTAAACTGCGCAGCTCCTCGTGTGCTTCTTCCTGCCCAATGGTATTGGAATATCGTATTGTCTATTAGTTTTTCGTGATATACGGAGCAAAGCAAAGTCTTGAATATAGAATTCTTGTCTATACCTATAAAGAAAAACATAAATACACTTTTTGTATCAGCCATTTGTCTTAAAAACTTATCCACATTATAAGCCTTTGGATTTGAATTAAGATAAATAACTTTAGTTTTTATGTCCGTATAAGTATCTCCGTTATCAAACTTTCTGTAGTAGTCTCCAAGTCCGTTCTGTGTATTGTATGAAGGAAGTGCCTGCTCGAGATTACATAAATTATCGATTATTTGCTGACGTACAGCATCATCCGATGTTATAAGACTTTCTATCAGACGTCCGCGAATGTTTGTATTTTCTATGTGAGATGCAATTAGGATTTCCTTGCTTGATTTTTTACATCTGTTGTTCAAATCCTCCTCCAAAACCAAATAATTTTTGGATTTCACAAAGTTTTTTGCTCTCTCTACAGACGAAATAATATTCGCATTTTCCTCTGTATTGGGACAAAATTTTTGATGTACAGGTTTTATATTGGACGAAATCTCCACCAACCTTGACAAATTATCTTCCCAATCTAATCCTTGATGAACAGCAAACAAGTAGTTAAAATTCTCAGGAGCGTTCTGTGTGCCGTTATAGTTTCTTATTATGTCTGAACCGTTAAAACTCCCTTTGATATTAGTCATACTTAGTTCTTTTGAACTATGACTTATTTTCTTTATAAATGTACTGTTTGAAAGAAGTATCAGGTTCTCTGCATTTTGCCTTATAAGCACTACAAAGAAAGGTAACTTGTCATATTTCTCCAATGCAGAAAGAGACAAAACCGTGTTGTTAAAATGCTCCGAAGAAGACTTGGAATAACTAAACCTAACGGCAAAATATTCATTGTGATATACTTTTCTGTCCTTTATCAATTGGAATCTTTTGCAAATATCATCTTCAACTACTTGTTTATTGTGTTGTGGTGCAGACGATACTACTTATTCCACAAATTCATTACATTTGCTATTCATAATTTCCTGCTTGTTCAAACAAAGTTTTACTTTCTCCCTTTGTTGCTTTTGTCTTTATTTCCTTTTTCTGTTCCGTTAGCGAATTTCGTTCCCAGAAAACGCCGTCTGAGTATCCCTGTATGCTATTATCAAATATAGCGTTGTTCACTCTCTTTGCCGCCCAAAGACAATATTCCTTATTTATCTCTATACCGCAATACGCACGTCCTAATTTCTTTGCCACTACCGCAGCAGTACCGCTACCAAGAAAAGGATCGAAGATTTTATCTCCCGGTTTCGATGAAGCAAGTACAAGTTTGGCATATAATTTTTCGGGTTTTTGAGTAGGATGGTCTGTGTTTTCCGGCATTGACCAAAAAGGAATGCTTATGTCATCCCAAAAATTCGACGGGTAAGTATTTCTAAAATTCCCCATATTTGTTTCTTCCCAGTCCTTTGGTTTTCCATTCACTTTATACGGTGCTATAACCCTACGTTTCATCATCACCGAATTTACATCTAAGTAATAGTTTTTCGAATCTTTCACGGCAAACCAAATATCTTCCATTGCATTTTTCCAATTAGCCTTGGCTCCGCGTCCTTTCTCTCTCTGCCATGTTATGCGGTTCATTATCGTAAGTTCCCTCTCTATTACATGCTGCATGGAAGAGCAACACTTCCAATCACCGCACATATATAGCGAGCCATAAGGTTTCAATTTTGTGCAAACTTTATGAAACCAACTTTCAAGATAGTCTTCATAATCATAAGATTTCATAGCAGAAAACTTATTTCCGTGAAAATTTTTATCAAGATTATACGGAGGGTCTATTATAATAAGATCAAAATATTCATTCGGGATATAATCTATACATTCAAAGAGATCTCCATTGATAATTATGTCATCCCGGAAAGCCGTTTTCAGACTTTCAATGCCATAAATCTGTTTTTCCAAAGAAACAATCTCTTCTTCTTTCACGCAGAGAGTTCTGTTTCTTCCTGCTCTTTGTTTTGTCTTTTCTACCATGCGTTTATTCCTTGTATATACGTGCAAAGCTATCGTTTTTTTTTACACAACCAAGATAAGAACAGGCAACATTATTATATAGTCAGCCGTCTTTTTCGTTAGTTGGAATATCTCCATATTTGCTCCCGTCTTGTTTCAATCAGCATCCAGTTTTTCTGAATATATTCCAAAGATATTCATGTTTCTTTCCTACGGAAACCGTCTTTTATACTTTTTTGTATTACAAGCAATTAGGAATGTCTGAAAATACAAGCCATATATTTTGAAACAAAAGGCACTTATTTTAAAATATGTGCCTTTTGTTTTTTATTATAAGCCATGTATTTTTTCGGCTTTACCGTTTGTACCGAAAAACAACCTTTATTTAATGAATATATTCATGGATAAAAGTACAGATATCCCATTGCCCTGCGCAGTTTTACGGGGTACTTAAAAATTTACTTCGAGTCCGTCATAAGCCAGGCGGATGTTTTCGGGCAGTTCCCTGTCGGTTTCGGCATGCAGTCCCGCTTCGTGGCTCATGTGTATGAAATAAACCGTGGGAATTCCCGTGAGTTTTGCAAAATCCACGGCTTCGGAAATGGATTGATGGGTTGGGTGCGGATTTTTTCGCAATGCGTTTACTACCAAAAGCTTTGCACCGCGTATATATCCTATCTCTTCGGGGGCAATGGTCTTCATGTCGGTGATGTAAACCATGTCGGCTATCCTGTAACCAAGTATTTCCATTTTGCCATGGTATACGCGCAGCGGAGTAACGGGTACGTTGTTCACAAAAAACGTTTCGTGAGGTTCTACAACGTTCATATCCAGATGAGGAAGCCTTTTTATGTCGGTTGACTCAAAGCAATAAGGAAGCCTTTCCCTAATGTGCCTTGCTGTAGTTGAATTGCAATAAATCTTCTCGGCTGTGTCTATGCTGTAAGGGCGCAAGTCGTCCAAACCTCCCACATGGTCGTAATGTTCATGGGTCAGAAGAACGGCATCGAAGGGTTTGAACTCGCGGTGGAGCATTTGAAAATAAAAATCGGGACCGCAGTCAATCAATATTCTCGTTCCGTCAATCTCCACAAGAGACGAGCATCGCATTCTGCGGTCGTGAGGATCGGCGGAACGGCACACCGCGCAGTTGCAACACAACTGCGGAACTCCTGTAGAGGTTCCGGTGCCGAGGAAAGTGATTTTTGAACAGCACTTTTTATGATTATCGCCCATGGTTCGATACTTTTATATGAATTGAACTTCGGGTTTAAGTGTTATGTTGAATTTCTGCCTTACATCGTCTATTACACATTGCGAAAGTTCAGCTATTTCCATCGCCTTTGCGCCTCCGCAGTTTATAATGACCAGAGGTTGTTTTTCATAAACGCCCGCATTGCCCCTGCGTTTGCCTTTCCAACCGCATTGTTGTATTAACCATGCCGCAGGAATCTTAATGCCTCCGTCCGCCGTATAGTGAGGAATTGCGGGATATGCCTTTTGCAACTCGCGAAACAGGGAATCGGAAACAATGGGATTCATGAAAAACGAACCGGCATTGCCATAGATTTTCGGATCGGGGAGTTTTGATTTTCGCATGTCCGTTACGTATTCGCGTATGTCCCTTGCACCGAAGTTTCCTACGCACTCGCCGAACTCTTTCTCCAAAGCCTTGTACTCCAAGTTGGGAATGAATTTCCGCGAAAGTCGAAACACTACATGGTGAACAACATATTTGCCGGGATTTTCCTTGAAAAAACTGCGACGATACGCATAACGGCATTGTGAAACGGAGAAACTCGCTTCCTGCAAGCCGGAAACGTCAACGGTTTCCACGCTTTCTATTATATCGGAAGCCTCGCAGCCGTAAGCACCTATGTTTTGAACGGCGGCAGCTCCCACTTCGCCGGGTATGAGCGAGAGATTCTCTGCGCCATACAGGTTGTTGTCCACACACCATGCCACAAAATCGTCCCAAACTACGCCCGCTCCCACAGAAACAAGGACATGGTCATCGGTTTCACGGACTACTTCCACGCCGGAAATGTTTCCGTGAAAAACAGTACCGTCAAAGTCGCGCGTAAAAAGGAGATTGCTTCCCCTGCCAATGAAAAGTTTTTTCGAATCACGGTTTTCGTTTCCGCCAAAACGCCCGAGAACCTCTTTAAGTTCGCACACGTTTTGGTATTCAACAAACCTTTTTGCCTTTACGTCCATGGCAAAAGTGTTGTGATGCAGAAGCGAAAAGTTTTCGAGTACTTTCATTACGAATTGTCAGTTTTCAAATTTCACGAGTTTCCAGCTTCCTTTATGCCTTACGAACTTAAACATGCTTGACATGCCGTTTGAATTTCCGCGAACCGAGACAACGCGCACGTTTTGGTTCTTTAATTTCAAACCATAATCTATGTTGAAGATGTCATAAGCGGGAAGTTCGGGATGAAACGCCGGCCATTGGTCGCTTTCAATGATTCCTTCTATCTTATTATAATGATTGTCCTCATCAAAAGTGATGAAGTCTATCATTTCGTTCAAATGCTCGCTTTGAAACACCGAATCTGCGGCAAAACGTTCGTAGAATTTCAAAAAGTCAGCATCGGGGTGCTTGTCTATCGAGGAATAATTTATACGATTCATGCGCCAGCAACCGTTTTCACGGGCAAAGACATACTGCTTACACTTCTTCTTGCTGAATCGGAGCCACTCCACTCTGACGGTATCGGGTCTCAGCGATATCAGATTGTTCAAATCTTTCTCGCCGTCAAGTATAATAATGTGCAGACTGTGTTTGTAATACAACTTTTCAAACTTCCAATCAATGCGATCCACAGTGCCGGCAAACTTTCCGTTTTCATATTTTCGCAGAGGAAAATCTGTTCGGCGGAATTGGAAGCTGCGGTTTGTGGTGTAGGAGTAAATGAAGTCCGCAAACAATTCGTCCACGGCAGGAGGCGGTGTGGTTTCGGTTGAATCTATTCCTATCGTGTCGGCATTGTTTTTCGCAGAATCTTCAACGGAGGCTTGCGTTTCCGACTCGGTTTTCGCCGGTTTGTTGTTTGTGCACGAGACTGCCGCCACCATCAAAAGCAGTCCCAAGTATAACTTCTTCATTTCTTTTAGCTATTCACTTGCAAAAATAAGCCTTTTATCCGTATTAACAGATTGTTGTTATACAGAAAATGGCTAACTTTGCTTCAAAATTTGAAGAATAGGAACATCATGATTATTGAGAAAATCCAACAGATTCTCGAAGAAGTTAAAACACTGAGCGCAAAAGATGCCAAGGACATTGAGGCTTTGCGCATAAAATACTTGAGTAAGAAAGGCGAAATCAGTCAGCTTATGAACGAATTCCGTAACGTGGAGGCTGACAAGAAACGCGAAGTGGGCATGAAGATAAATGCTTTGAAACAAGCTGCTACCGAAAAAATCAACAGCCTGCGTGCAAACATGACAACTGCCAAAGAAACCTCATCGGATATAGACCTTACTAGAACAGCATCGCCCGTAAAACTCGGCACACGCCACCCTCTGACGCTTGTAGAGAACCAAATCATAAACATTTTCGGAAGAATGGGATTTGTGTTGGCTCAAGGTCCGGAAGTAGAGGACGACTGGCACGTGTTTTCCTCTATGAATTTTCCCGCCGACCACCCTGCGCGCGACATGCAGGACACATTCTTTGTGGAAAGTCCAAACATATTGCTTAGAACTCACACAAGTTCCGTGCAAAGTCGTGTAATGGAACACAGCCAACCGCCAATAAGAGTAATCTGCCCGGGGCGTGTTTATCGCAACGAGGCTATCTCGGCTCGTGCCCACTGTTTCTTCCATCAGGTTGAAGGACTTTACATTGACAAACAGGTATCGTTTGCCGACTTGAAGCAGGTTCTGCTCACATTTGCCCGTGAAATGTTCGGAGCCGATACTAAAATTCGTCTACGTCCTTCTTATTTCCCATTCACCGAACCGTCTGCCGAAATGGACATCAGTTGCGACATTTGCGGCGGCAAAGGTTGTTCGTTCTGCAAGAACACAGGCTGGGTGGAAATCCTGGGATGCGGAATGGTAGACCCTGCAGTTCTCGATGCCAACGGCATAGATTCAAAACAATATACGGGTTATGCCTTCGGAATGGGCGTAGAGAGAATCGCCAACCTCAAATACAAGGTTGACGACCTCAGACTTTTCTCTGAAAACGATGTAAGATTCCTTGAAGAATTCACATCTGCAAATTAAGTAAGGAAAGTAGCTCGCGACATAAGTTAAACAACAAAAAATGCCGGCAGGAACCCATCTCGCCGGCGTTTTTATTTTCCTTTTTATAAGTCCTTGTTTTTCAAACAATAAAAACGACTAAAAACATAAGGCATATATTTTAAAATACAAGGCACTTATTTTAAAATAAGTGCCTTGTATTTTTTCGCACATGCCGAATCGTATTTTACACAACAAAAACGGCATATTCCGCAACGGAAATCTGCCGCAACACAGAGTGATTAAAAAGTAAACTTATTTGTCGTAATCTTCCTTGCACAGAGTGATGCTCACCAACTGTTTGTGTGAAGAAGCAGAATTATAGACATAGCGAAAACTCATCCCCTCGTCTTTTGCCCGTTTCAACTCTACGGAATTGGTAATCATGGAGAGCAATTGATTGCGAAACATCCCTATATTTCCCTGAACCAACTTGGCATCGTCAATCTTGCCACTGAGTGTGTAATGATAGGAAAGGCAGCGCAATGTCTTTGAATAGGTCATGGAATCGAGCACCACCCCTTCGGAAATCTTCTTGGGACATTGTTTTTCGGTGAATTCCTCTGCCTGCTCCGCGCATTGGTCGTCAAACGAAGACTGACGACACGAAAATAACGTGAGAAGCAGCAACGGCAAAAACAGAAACAGACGCTTCATCTTCGGCGAACAAGTTTTCTGACTCTTCCTATGATTTTCATTCCGAGCATCACGCCATCGTAAACAGCTACGACTCGGTCGAAGTTGTTAATTAATCCTCCGAAACGACCTGTTGCCTTTGGCGGTTCGAACAAGTTGCCCGTAAGCGTCTTTATTCTTTTTCCGCTTTTACGCACATCAGCCAAAGCCTCGTCGCGTTTTACGAGAATATCATTGAGAGTGAGCTTCATTCTATCAGTCATTGTTTCCGCTTAAAAACAAATTGCCGAGAAAATTCACAATCGGTGTGGTAATCCACCGGGAGCGATTGACGTACACAACAATTGCCAGCACAACGAAAAACGCCGCCACCGACGCATAGCCCAATGTGAGACTTCCCGTAAGGTCTCCCACAAGCGAAGCCATGCAAAAGGCAATCAAAATAAAAGCAACCGCACCGATCAGGAACATAATCATTCCCAAAATCAGTGCGGAAAGCAAAATCACAAGTTTTGAGACGCACTCCAACCCGACATACTTCTTTTGCAGCTCGAAATAGTTTTTTATTTCAGCCACAAGCTCTTCGATTGTCTTTATGTTCTTATCGCCGGAAAACATCTCAAAAATCTTTTATCAGTTGTCAGCAGATTTCAATTCGTCTGCAATGTCGTCAACAAGATCATTCATCTGCTTGCGATCAAGACGTATGCCGCGCTTCTGCAAAGCTTCGATGATTCTTTCACGGGTATCCTCGCCTTTTTCAGGAGCGAAAAGAATTCCACAAGCAGCACCCACAGCGGCACCACCCAAAAAAGCTGCCAAAATACTTAAACCTTTCATGATCTAATAATTTTATTTGTTTGTAACTCGTTTCAAAAATAGCGATTTTCCGCGAATGAAACACAATAAAAACACCACTTTATTGGTTTTTCTACTACATTTCCGGTTTTTTAATATTCTTTATTGTCAAAACAGGCTTATTCAAAATAAAAATCGTAACTTTGTAGCGCAAGTACGATGCCGAAAGGCATTGACGGCAAATTTAGACAACGAAATAAACTTAACTCACAAAATCAAGTATCAAACCATCATGAAAAAGTATGTAGCCATAGCTTTGAGTTTGTTTACAGCCATAGCTTTCACTTCCTGCAAATCTCAGGAATCAGCCTATAAGAAAGCATACGAAAAGGCTAAACAACAGCAAACAGTGGAACAACAGCAGCCGCAACAAACCACAGTGGCAGTACAACCCACACAACCCGCAACAACAGTAACCACAACTCCCGCTCCCACACACGCCGATGCAAATGTAAGAAGCGAAAGTGTTCAGCTCATTGACGGTGCAGGTTTGAAAACATACAGCGTTGTTTGCGGCAGCTTCTCGCTCAAAGCAAACGCACAGGGACTTCAGCAAAAACTCAAAAACCAAGGCTACGAAGCACAAATTGCACTAAATCCGCAGCGCAAGTTCTATCGCGTGATTGCAACCACTTTCGACGATCTAAGCTCGGCAGTATCTTCACGCAACAAACTTCGCAATTCATACTCCGACGCTTGGTTGCTCTACAACAAATAAGAATTTAGTTTATACAAATAACATTTTATGCGCTTCGCCTGAACGGCGAGGCGCATAAAAATTATAGTCAATTCTATTCGCGGGATTTAATGCACGGCATCCCGCAGTCATAACATACGACAAATCTCAAAAAAGCCCTTATCATGAACTTAGGAATGCCCGAAATCATTATCATAGCCATTGTAGTGCTCGTTTTATTCGGCGGGAAAAAGCTCCCGGAACTCATGCACGGTGTGGGAAAAGGAATTCGTGATTTCAAAAAAGGAATGAACGGAATAGAAGACGAAATAAAAAAAGACATAGACCTGAACGACACGCCCGAAAAGAAATGACATCGACCACAAACGAAAATTCCGAAGTACGGCAAAACGTAGATGAGAGCAGCAATCTCCCGGAAATGACATTTTGGGACCACCTCGAAGCTTTGAGGTGGATGCTTGTAAGATCATTTATCGCAATAGCCATATTGGTTATCGGCGGATTTGCTTTCATTCCCTGGCTTTTCCAGCACATAATAATGGCTCCTTGTCGCAATGATTTCTTCCTTTACAAGTTTCTTGCGAAATTAGGTTCATTCGTACCGTTCACTCCCGACGAATTTGTTGAGCCGTTCAACGTAAACATAATAAACATAAAGCTGCCATCGCAGTTCTTTCTGCAAGTATCGCTCTCTTTTTGGTTCGCATTGCTCGTGGCTTTTCCTTATATCGTTTTCGAAATATGGAGATTCGTTTGTCCTGCACTTTACAAGAACGAAAGAAGACGCACCGAAAGAGCTTTTATTTTCGGAACCGTGATGTTTTTCATGGGATGCTTCGTGGGATACGCTCTTGTATTTCCTCTAACGCTAAGATTTCTATACACATACCAGATAAGCCCGGAAATAACAAATCAACTTTCACTAGATTCATATATGAGCAACTTCCTTATGCTCGTATTCATGATGGGAATAATTTTCGAACTTCCGTTGGTTTCGGCACTGCTGTCAAAAATAGGTTTGCTCAACCGTTCGTTCTTCAAGCAATACAGAAAACATGCCATAGTGGTGCTTCTGATAGTTGCCGCCGTTATAACGCCGTCGTCAGACCCGTTCACTCTAATGGCAGTATTCTTACCTATATATATATTGTGGGAATTTAGCGCGATACTCGTAAAACCCGCACCTAAAAACGAAGATTGACAAGTTTTACATTTCCAAAGTACAAAAAATCCAAGAAAAAGTAAAAAAAGCAGGGACAATTCGGCTTATACTAAAAGAAATATGTACTTTTACACTTGGATTTTAAGAGAATTTTGAAAGAAAGAAGATAGATACGTACGAATAATATGGGTTCAAAAAAGAAAATAGGCTTAATAGGTTTTGGACGCATGGGTGCTAAATATCTGCACTATTTGCAAGCTTGCCCCGATTGGGAAGTTGCATATATTTGTGATGTGGACGAGAATGCACGAAACTATGCAAAAAAACTGTCGCCGAACTCTACAATAGTCGCTAACGAAGAGGATATATTTGAAGATAAAAACGTTGATGCCGTAGCTCTTTGCACTCTTGCAAACTTCCGACACGAGCAAATACAGAAAGCCGTAAAGTATGGCAAACACATCATCTCAGAAAAGCCAATAGGCGATACACTCGAAAGAGAATGGGAATCTGTAAAAGCAGTTGAGAACTCCGGAGTACTTGCCACGGTAAATCTTTATCTCCGCAATTCTTGGTATCATAGCAAGATGAAGCAATATATAAAGGACGGCGAACTTGGAGAACTTGCCATAATACGTGTTTGTCACATGACACCCGGTCTTGCTCCCGGAGAAGGACATGAATATGAAGGTCCTGCTTTCCACGACTGCGGAATGCACTACGTTGATATAGCACGTTGGTATGCCGAGTCGGAATATAAGACATGGCATTCTCAAGGCATGAGAATGTGGAATTATAAAGACCCATGGTGGATACAATGCCACGGAACATTCGAAAACGGAATAGTGTTTGACATAACTCAAGGTTTCGTGTACGGACAACTTGCAAAAGAGCAGACTCACCTTTCATACGTTGACTTGATAGGAACAAAAGGAATTGTACGCATGACCCACGACTTCAAAACCGCAGTAGTGGATCTTCACGGAATAAACAATACAATTCTTACTCGTTTGCCTTTCGGCGGAAAAAACATTGACACAATGTGTAACCGTTTTGCAAAAAGTATAAACGACGGAAAACTTGACCCACAACTTCCCACGCTTCGCGACTCGGCTATAGCTTCGGAATACGCTTGGAAGTTTTTCGAAAATAGTAAGGAACATGATCTTCCTGCTATTGGAAATTTGGAAACACTTGAGCTGATTCGTGAACATCGCCGCAATTTGAAAGACGGATATGGTCTTTTGCATCGCAGAGAATTCTAAAAAAAAGAAACAACATAACAATAACAACATAATTAAGTAACTAACCTAAAAATTATGGCAAAAATCTCAAGACGCGACTTCCTCAAAAAGGGAAGCGCAGCTATGGCGGGTATGATTATCGCGCCAAGCATCGTGCCAAGTTCTGTTCTTGGCAAAACTTACGGACACAAATCTCCAAGCGATAAGCTTAACATTCTTGGCGTAGGTGTCGGTGGTCGTGGTGCAAGCGACCTCGCAGAAATGGAAACCGAAAACATTATCGGTCTTTGCGATGTTGACTGGAAGTATGCAAAACACATCTTCGACAAATATCCTAAGGCAAAACGCTACAAGGATTGGCGCAAAATGTATGACGAGATGCTTAAGAGCGCAGATGCAGTTATGGTAGCTACTGCAGACCATACTCACTGCATTATCGCAGCAAATGCAATTATGGCAGGCAAACACGTTTACGTAGAGAAACCTATGACTCTCTATGTTTATGAATCTCGTTTACTCACCATGCTTGCAAAGAAATATAAAGTTGCAACCCAAATGGGTAACCAGGGAGCTTCGAGCGCAGGAACCCGTCAGGCTATTAATTGGTTGTGGAACGGAGAAATCGGCGAAGTAACTCGCGTAGACTCTTTTACTAACCGTCCTATTTGGCCGCAAGGAATTCCTACTCCGAAAGAAAAAGACCCGATTCCTGACACTCTTGACTGGGACAGCTTCATAGGTCCGGCTAAATATCGCGACTACAATTCTATTTATACTCCCTGGAACTTCCGTGGCTGGTGGGATTTCGGAAGCGGCGCACTCGGTGATATGGCAAATCATATCCTTCAGGTTGCTTCCAAAGGTTTGAACCTTGGTTATCCCGACGAGGTTATCGGTAGTTCTACTATGTTGATGACGGATTCTTGTCCTTCTGCAGAGAAGATTACATATCACTTCCCCGCTCGCGACAACATGAAGAAAATGGCATGCCCGCCTGTAGTACTTAACTGGTATGACGGTGGCATTACGCCCGAGCTTCCTTTCGATATGCCCGCAGACAAACATTTCGACGAAAACGGTGTTACCGTTTATTACGGAACAAAAGACACTATGGTTGTTGGTACTTATGGTTACAATCCGTTCCTTGTTTCCGGTCGCAATCCGAAAGTTCCCGAGCTACAGCGTATCGTAAAAAACGACAATCACCAGCAAGATTGGATTCGTGCTTGCAAGGAAAGCCCAGAAAACCGCGTTCCTTCAGCTTCGGATTTCAGCGAGTCAGGACCGTTGAACGAAATGGTAGTAATGGGATGCGCAGCCGTTCGTTTGCAAGAATTGCATCAGTGGCTTAAGTGGGATGGCAATAACATGAAGTTCACAAACATTCCTGCCGGCGCAAAAATCCGCAGCATCATAGAAGACAAATTCCATATTCATGACGGACACCCGACATTCGATCGCAAATACAGCGACCCCGTGGACGCAAACGAATATGCAGCACATCTTATCAAACCTGTTTATCGTGAAGGTTGGACATTGCCTGAACTTCCTAAACTTTAATCAATACAAAAACAGAACAACAATGAAAAAATTAATTTATAGTGTACTGTGTCTTTCCTTGGCTGTTAGCGTGAATGCAGCATGTCCCAAGAAAAAGGCAGCTTGCTGCGCAGCAGCACCCAAAGGTACCGTAACTCTTTATTGTTCGCAAGGTTTCCAAGGTCCTGAGAAATGGGACAAGTTCAATTTCCCCGTTGACAAAAAAGGCTACATTTCCATTTTTGACGGTAAGAATTTGAACGGTTGGAGAGGTTATGCCAAGAGCTATGTCCCCTCACGTTGGGTAATAGAAGACGGAGCTCTTCACTTTATCGGCAATCAGGCTCCCGAAGAGAAACGCAAAGGCAAAGAAGGTGGTGACATCATCTTTGCTCACAAGTTCAAGAACTTCGAACTTTCTATTGATTGGAAAGTTGGCAAAGCCTGCAACTCCGGTATTTTCTACCTTGCGCAAGAACTTACAAATCAGAATGGCGATGTTGAATCTATCGTAGTTTCCGGTTTGGAAAGTCAGGTGCTTGACAATGCCAACCACCCCGATGCCAAATTGGGTAAAGACGGCAACCGTCAGTCATCTTCTCTTTACGATCTCATTCCTGCAAAACCGCAGAACCAGAAACCATATGGCGAGTGGAACAACACTGTTATCCGTGTTTACAACGGTAACGTTACCCACTACCAGAATGGTGTGAAAGTTGTTGAATACAAACTTTGGACTCCTGAATGGACCGCTTTGCTTCAGACAAGTAAATTCAGCGAAAAAGCATGGCCTGCTGCATTTGAAGGATTCAACAATGCCGGCGGTGTAAACCATGAAGGTTTCATCGGTCTTCAGGATCACGGCGATGATGTTTGGTTCAAGAACATCAAGGTAAAGATTTTGAAATAAGTCAACATAAAAACAACCAATTATGAAACAGACATTATTAACAGCTGCCGCTTGCTTGCTGATTTTCGCTTCATGCGGCAACAAAAACTGCAAATGCGACTGCAGCTGCGAAAGTTGCAAATGTGCAAAAACAGATTCCGCTACGGGTGATGCTACAGCTGCTCTTGACTATAAAGTTGTAGAGAAACCTCAGGTTGATATAAGTAAATTGCCTGTTGACAAAGATGGTTACATTACTATCTTTGACGGTAAAACTCTTGACGGTTGGCGTTGCTACGGCAAGGATAAAGCAGGTTCAGACTGGAATGTTGACGATGGCGCAATTCACCTTAAAGGTTCCGGCAACGGAGAAGGTGGCGGCGTAAACGGCGGCGATATTCTCTTTGCGCACAAGTTCAAGAATTTCGAACTTACCTTTGAATACAAAGTTTCCAAGGGTGCTAATTCGGGTGTATTCTACCTTGCACAAGAAGTTACGGTTAACAACAATGGCAAGGACGAGTTTATTCCTATCTGGCAGTCTGCTTCGGAATACCAGGTGCTTGACAATGCTAATCACCCCGATGCTCAGCTCGGCGTTGACGGCAATCGGCAGTCTGCATCTCTCTATGACATGATTCCTGCAAAGCCTCAGAATGCCAAACCTTACGGTGAATGGAATACCGGTAAGATTATGGTTTACGAAGGAACCGTTATCCATGGTCAGAACGGCAAGAATGTTGTGGAATATCACCTTTGGACTCCGAAATGGAAAGAAATGCTTGACAACAGCAAGTTCAAAGCTGACGGCGACTTCCCCATTGCATACAAATTGCTCCTCAACATGGGCGGCGACAACCACGAAGGTTACATTGCTTTCCAGGATCACGGAGACGATGTTTGGTATCGCAACGTAAAAGTCAAAGTTCTCAAATAAACAAAGACTATTATTACAAAGTAATGCTGCCGCACGGTTTTAATGCCGGCGGCGGCATTTTTTATTTGAACCATTAAATAAGAAATCATGATAAAGAAATTATTCCCTGCAATGCTTGCCGCGCTTCTTGTGCTGCCTTTGCAGATGCAGGCTTCTACTCTGAAAGCCAAACACAAAAAGCAGTTTGCTTTGCAGCTATACTCTATTCGCGAGCTTGTACACGAGGGCGACAAAGCCGACTTCCAGAAACTTCTCAATGAGCTTTCTGCCATGGGATATACAGCTGTTGAAGCAGCAAGTTACGATCAGGGCAAAGGCACAATCTATGGTTTCACTCCCGAAGACTATAAAGCTGCCGTTGAAGCCGCCGGTATGGAATCGCTTTCCGCTCATATCGGCAAACCTCTCTCTGACGAAGAACTTAATTCGGGCGATTATTCGCAGTCTCTCGCATGGTGGGACAAAACCATTGCCGACCAGAAAAAAGCAGGAGTGTCATATATAGTAATGCCTTGGATGAACATCCCCTCAACCTTGAAACAGCTCAATGTTTATTGCGACTATTACAACGAAGTAGGCAAAAAATGCGCAGCTCAAGGCATCAAGTTCGGATACCATAACCACAAGCACGAGTTTGTGAACGTTGAAGGACTAATGGCATACGATTATATGCTTCAGAACACCGTTCCAAAATACGTTTTCTTCCAGATTGACCTTTACTGGTGCGTTCGTTCCAACAACAATCCCCTTGATTATTTCAGGAAATACCCCGGACGCTTCAAACTTTTCCATGTCAAGGACGAGAATGAGCTTGGCGGAAGCTGCTCTATGGGATTTGACGTGATTTTCAACAATGCTGCCACTGCCGGTTTGGAATATCCCGTTGTTGAAATAGAACGTTACAGCCACCCTGTTATGCAGGAAGCTAAAGAAAGTGCCGACTATCTCAATGCGGCTCCTTTCGTAAAGAAAACATACAGAAAGTAATAAAAACAGCACTACTATGCGTAAAAAGTACATTATTGCCGTTGCTTTAACGACTTTTGCCGCAACAACGACGCTGTCTGCACAAGAAAAAAACAAGATGACCCATGAGATGACAGAGTTCTATTCACCGGAACCGCCGGTGGTAACTCCGGGTACGGAAATCAAAGGTGGCGGATTCACAGCCCCTTCCGATGCCATTGTTCTCTTTGACGGTAAAGACCTTTCCAAATGGGAAAACACCAAGGGCGGTCCTGCCGAATGGAAAGTCAAGGACGGAGTCATAACCGTGGATAAAAGCAAGGGAGACATCCAGACCAAGGACAAATTTAATGACTTCCAGCTACACATTGAATGGCGTGTGCCGAAAGACGTAGAAGGTTCCGACCAACTTAGAGGCAACAGCGGCATTTACCTTCAAGGAATGTACGAAGTGCAAGTGCTTGACAACTACAACAACAAGACATACGTCAACGGCATGGCGGGAAGTATTTACAAACAGACAGCTCCTCTTGCCAACGCCATGCGTAAACCCGGGGAATGGAACGTTTACGACATAATCTACACCGCCCCCACGTTCAAAGCCGACGGCACTTATCGCACACGTCCGCACGTTACGGTAATCCAGAACGGCGTGATTCAGCAAAACAACACCGAGATTCTCGGCACGACCGAGTTCATCGGATTGCCCAGAACCGTTAAACACGGAGCAGGTCCTATTCTGCTGCAGGCGCACGGCGACAAGAGCCAGCCCATAAGCTTCAGAAATATTTGGATAAGAAATTTGTAAAATTCTATTCCCGATTAATATCAAAACAGGTGCAGCATTTTTCTTTGCTGTACCTGTTTTTTTATGTCCCTACCGCTCACCAAACCAATAAAGTTCGTTGCTCGAAAAATCTATTCGCTCAAGTAAGCCAAACCATGGACTTTTTGTTTTTATTGCCCAAACTTTCACACGCAATTTCGGCAACGTAGGAACACGCTTCCGCAACCGGCACAAATTTATTGTTTTGAAATACTTCGCAAACAAGACTTCCCACTACGAATATTCGGTTATTTTTCTTTTTTATGCAATATTCGGAAAAACACAAGGGACTTCGTGAAAATTACGAGCCATATATTTTAAAATAAGTGCCTTGTATTTTAAAATATATGCCTTATATTTTTTGCCACAACAAACCTTTGATACACAACGACTTACAAAAGATGCACAAAACGTGGCTAACTATCTGATTTTTCGGCAGTTCCGAATAAATTCAAGAAATCCCGTCCTAATTGCATACTTTTCGGAACTCGTGAAAATTTATGCAAAAATTCTTGCATTCGGGAACATATCCGGTTTTTCAACAACATTTTCCACAAAATCAAACACACAAAAAAATATTTGTCCGACTTTTTGGCTATTATCCCGCCTTTTTATCCGAAAATCCGCTTAAAAGGGTTATATTTGCATATAATCATATACCAAACCCCCATGAGAAAAAACATTTTCCTGTTTGCAGCCATATTGTCGGCGTTTGCATTCACCTCACTCTGCACGCCGCAAGCCGTTGCACAGAAAAAGAGCTACACAAAAAAGATAAGCCAACCCCGAAACGAATATGTGGTGGCAACCAAACACGGAGTTCCCGCCGACGGAAAGACAGACGCTTCGGAAGCCATACAGAAACTTATAGACAACAATCCCAACCGTACAATTTATTTCCCTGACGGCATATATCTTGTATCACGTCCCATCAACACCCCCGCAGACCCGCAGAAAAGCGTGCAACTTGTGCTGTCGAACTACGCCGTAATCAAAGCCTCCGGCGCATGGAAAGACGGTGGGGCGGTAATAAAACTCGGCGCAATACATGCCGCCAACGACATTAACACCAACGGAAGCAACTACGGGCTTTACGGCGGAATAATCGACGGTTCCGGCTTTGCCGACGGAGTTTCAATTGACGGCGGACGCGAAACAAAAATAGAAAATGTGTCCATTAAGCACACTCAGATAGGAGTGCACGTAAAACGAGGCGCAAACAGCGGTTCGTCCGATGCTGACATTTGCGACGTGAACATAGTGGGCAACGACAAAGCCAATTCCATTGGTCTTCTTGCCGAAGGAAGCGACAACACATTCACCAACATGCGCATAGCATCCGTAAACATCGGCGTTCTGATAAGGGGCGGCGCGGGAAACAGCCTTAGAAACATTCATCCGCTATACATATACCACAAGGACCAGAACTATGAAACAAGCTGCGGATTCGTAGTGGAAACCAACAACAACTGGTTTAATTTCTGCTACAGCGACCAGTTTGCCACAGGTTTCCTCATAAAACACAGCGCATCGGTAAACCTCACCGACTGTTTCTGCTATTGGTACAACGGCAAAGTGTCATATCAAACAGCCATAAGGAGCGAAGGGAAATTCAATTCGCTCGTAGTGGGAATACGCTCCATTTTCAATCAGGACGGAAGCGTTGCCACACTGCTCGATGCCGAAAAGGGAGGCGACGGAGCCTTGATTCATCCCGTGGCATGGGCTGAAAAATTGTCCGATAAGGACGTAAGCGAAAGCTATAAGAAATAAAAACAAACCATAACAGATAAAACAAATCTTCAATGAGAAAAAACATTTCCTGCATAGCATTGTTCACGCTTGCACTCGCATTCTCTTTTGCAAACATCGTATCGGCAACGGCACGTAAAAAAGATTCCAAGAAAAATCAGCAGTTCACAAACACCTATGTAGTGGTAACCGAGCACGGAGTTCCCTCCGACGGAACAACAGATGCCACCGAAGCCATACAGAAAGTAATAGACGAAAACCCGAACCGCACCATATTCTTCCCCGACGGCTTGTATCTCATATCACACTCCATAAACACCCCCGCAGAACCCACAAAAAGCGTACATCTCGTATTGGGAAACTACGCAGTTCTTAAAGCCACTGGCGATTGGAAGGACGGCGGAGCCATAGTACGCCTCGGCGCAATTCACAAAGCAAACAACATATATATAAACGGAAGTAACTACGGACTTAGCGGCGGAATAATCGACGGTTCGAACGTTGCCGACGGAATTTCGATAGACGGCGGCAGGGAAACAAGAATTGAAAACGTATCCATAAAGCACACCCAGATAGGAATACACATAAAACACGGAGCAAACAACGGCTCTTCGGACGCAGATGTCTGCAATGTAAACATCACAGGCAATGGCAAATCAAACTCCAAGGGACTCCTCGTTGAAGGATTCGACAACACTTTCACCAACATGCGCATAGCAAACGTAAACGTAGGCGTGCACCTGAAAACAGGAGGCAACAGCTTGAAAAACATTCACCCGCTGTTCACATTCGGCAAAGAACAAACCTACGAAACCAGCGCAGGATTCGTGATAGAAAGCACAAACAACTGGTTTAACTACTGCTACAGCGACCAATTCGCCACAGGTTTCAGGATAAAAAAGGGATTCTCCGTAAATCTCACCGACTGTTTCTGTTTTTGGTACTCGGCAAAAGTCCCCTTCCAAACAGCAATCGAATGCGACGGCAAACTGGAATCAATAGTTACCGGACTGCGTGTGGGATTCAAGAAAGACTGTCCCAAACTTACGCTTCTGAAAGCAGAGAAAGGCGGCAAGGGAATGCTCGTAAACCACATACAACCCGACTATAACTTTTCGGCAGACGATGTGAGCAAAGACTATATCAAATAACGCCGCATATATAAAGCATTCGGGCATAACAAAGGTTTGTGTTTCTTGTTTTTGGGAACACAAACCTTTGCCGTTTGTAAGAAAATTCGTAACTTTGCTCTTACTAAGTAATAGCGACTTAAATGAACGTAAAAAGAGTTTTATTCATCAACCAAGGTATAACCCCATACATACCTGAAAGCCCTATGGCTAAGGCTGGACGCGAATTGCCGCAGACCATACAGGAAAGCGGACGCGAAATAAGGACATTCCTTCCCCAGTGGGGCTGCATAAACGAACGCAGAAATCAATTGCATGAGGTTATACGTCTTTCGGGGATGAATATAATTATCGACGGAAACGACCATCCACTTATTATAAAAGTTGCATCGCTACAGCCGGCAAGAATGCAGGTGTATTTCATAGACAACGACGACTATTTTGACAAACGCGGAATGGAATGCGACGAAGCAGGAAACGAATACGAGGACAACGGCGAAAGAGCAATCTTTTATGCTCGCGGCGTTCTCGAAACTGTAAAGAAACTTCGTTGGCGTCCCGACGTGATTCACTGTCAGGGATGGATTTCTGCGGTTGCTCCCCTTTATATTAAGACAGCCTTTAAGGACGAACCTTCTTTCGACGGCACGAAAGTTGTTTTTGAAATCAACGATGTGAAGCTGAAAAACAATCTTCCCGAAAATTTCAACTCTTGTCTGGCTACTCGCAACGTTACCAAAACATTCCTCAAGAAAGAAAACCTGAAGTTTGAAAACGCTGACGACCTTCTTAAATTGGGAATCAAATTCTCGGATGCCCTTATACTTGGCACTAACGAGCCTAACAAAGAAGTTGTGGATTATGCCGAAAGCGAGGGAAAACCAGTGCTTCCTTTTGTGGAAAATCCCGATTATGCCTCCTACTACGGGGACTTCTACGAGAAACTTCTAAGTTAAAGACTTTGCCAAGAAGCGAAGCCGTAGGCAAGCAAATACAATAAGTATCACCACTTCCCACTTTAACAGAAATTCCAAGTGAAAGTATCTTATCTGATAAAAAGCCTGGCGGCATTGATTGCCGTAATGTGCATTACTATATCCTGCGACGATGAAACAGGAAGCATTGGCGGCGATGTCATGCCCGGACATGACGAAATGGAAATCACGCAAAATATTTACAGCGTGCTTTCGCGCTCGGTTAAAGCCGACAGTGTACTCGGCACAACCTCTACAAGTTATTTGGGAAAGATTACCGACCCGGAAACAAATGCTACTACTTCGTGCGATTTCCTTGGTCAATTCCACATTCTCGAGAATCTTTCGTTTCCTGAGCTTAAAACTTTGGTAATGGACCATGATACTATCGAGGCAGACTCGGTTGATATTCGTCTTTACGTTTCAAATTACTACGGAGACTCACTGAATTCGATGAAACTGGGAGTTTACGAGCTCGACACGGCAAACGTTATGAAGGAAAACATGATTTACTATTCCAATTTGGACCCTTGGAAATACGTAAACAAAAAACCTTCCGCCATTCGCAAAGAATTTTCGTTTTCTGTCATAGACATGACGTTGAACGACAGTTTGCAAAATATTTACTCCAGAAACAGAAACATCTGCATCAAGTTACCTAAGGATTACGGTACATTTCTGATGAAAAAATATTATAGCAATCCGTCCAATTTCGCAGATTCTTACAGTTTCATCCATAATGTTTGCGCCGGTTTCTATTACAAGATTCTTTCCGGCAATGGTACGATGCTCAACATCGATGCTGCTTCGCTCAGTGTGTACTTCCGTTACAAACAGGAAGACTCCATTATAAGCGGTGTTCAGAGAATGGCAACCACAGAAGAGGTCTTGCAGAACACGAGAATAGAAAACAAGAACCTTGAAAGGCTTCTCGAGACTGAAAATGCCACTTATCTGAAAACTCCAGTGGGAATATACACGGAAGTAACGCTTCCAATAGACAGCATATATAATGACGAGCATATCAACGACACTATAAACAGTGCGAAAATCTCATTTACGAGAATCAACGACGATAAGCAGACAACATATAACCTGCCTATTCCGCAAACTTTGCTTATGGTGAAGACCGACGAGCTTTACGATTTCTTTGAAAACAGCAGAGTGGCAGACGCAATGACATCATACGTGGCATCTTTTACCGAAAAGGAGAACGCCTATACTTTCAACAACATCTCCTCTTTGGTTTCCAATCTCTATTCCACAAGGAAAGACGGTGCAGGTGTGAATGCTTCCGATTCAAAAGCCACAAAAGAGACCAAATATGCCAAATGGGAAGCCGAACATCCCAATTGGAACAAAGTATTACTTGTTCCTGTTACCACTACTTATACCCAGCAGTCCATAGGTTACCAGACGCAAAATGTTCTCTCGCGTGTGCGCAATGACTTGTCGCTTTCCTCCACACGTCTTGCAGGAGGAAACAGCGGGGACATCAAGATTTCGGTAATCTACAGCCGTTTCAAGAAATAGCAACATACTAACCCTGATTTACAAATACCATCATGAAAGGCATAGTTCTCGCAGGAGGTTCGGGCACACGCCTCTACCCCATTACCAAAGGCGTGAGCAAACAGCTCATTCCCATTTTCGACAAACCAATGATATACTACCCTATTTCGGTATTAATGCTTGTCGGAATTAGGGACATTCTTATAATTTCCACACCCTACGACCTGCCGGGCTTTAAGCGTTTGCTGGGCAACGGAGAGGACTTCGGTGTGCATTTCGAGTATGCCGAGCAGCCTTCGCCCGACGGATTGGCGCAGGCATTTATTATCGGCGAAAAGTTTATTGGCAATGACAACGTTTGCCTTGTCCTCGGCGACAACATTTTCTACGGAAGCGGATTCACTGGCATGTTGCGCGAAAGCGTTAGCTATGTTGACAATCAGAATTGCGCCACAGTTTTCGGCTATCACGTTAACGATCCTGAACGATACGGTGTTGTCGAATTCGACAAGGACGGGAATGCACTCAGCATAGAAGAAAAGCCGGCGCATCCCAAATCTAATTTCGCCGTAGTGGGACTTTATTTCTATCCCAACGATGTTGTGAAAATTGCCAAAAGCATTAAGCCCTCACCTCGTGGAGAATTGGAAATCACAACGGTCAATGACGTGTATCTTAAAGCACAACGATTGAAAGTTCAGCGTCTTGCCCGCGGTTTTGCATGGCTTGACACCGGCACACACGATTCTCTTTCAGAGGCTTCCACTTTCATTGAGGTAGTAGAGAAACGTGGCGGACTCAAGGTGGCATGTCTTGAAGACATAGCCTTTTCCAACGGCTGGATTGATGCTGACACACTGCGCAAAGTGGCTCAACCCATGAGCAAAAACGAATACGGCAAATATCTGCTGCGTCGTGCCGACGAGGCAGAGCAGAACAACGCATAAAACATGAATGTTATAAAAACCGATATCGAAGGCGTGCTGATTTTGGAACCGAAAGTTTTCTATGACGCGCGCGGATATTTTTTTGAAAGTTACAACGAGAGGGATTTCAATGCCCTCGTGGGAAACGTAAATTTCATTCAGGACAACGAAAGTCGCTCGCAATACGGGGTGCTTCGCGGTCTGCATTTCCAAAAAGGCGAACATTCCCAAGCCAAGCTCGTGAGAGTTGTGCGTGGAACTGTTTATGATGTTGCCGTAGACCTTCGCAAAAGTTCTCCTACCTTTGGGAAATATGTCGGAGTGGAATTGTCCGAAGAAAACCACCGTCAGTTTTTCATTCCACGAGGCTTTGCCCACGGCTTTGCAGTGATGAGCGAAATTGCAGTATTCCAATATAAATGCGACAATCTCTATGCTCCCGAAAGCGAAGGAGCAATAATGTGGAACGATCCCGACCTAAACATAAAATGGCCTGTGAAAGCCGACAAGATAATTCTTTCCGAAAAGGACAAACACCACCCTTTGCTCAAAGATTCCGATTACCTTTTCGACTAAAGCCGCAAAATACAACCTTTACAGGACTGTCGTTTCCACAATCCGAATAAGTCCGCAACCTGTTAAATTGTATTTGCATTGTGAGGCGGTAAATCCGACAAAACATACCGTATAAAATCCCGCATTTGGGATGTTGAAAAAAACATAAGGCACTTCGTAAAAAATACAAGGCACTTATTTTAAAATACAAGCCATATATTTCAAAATATATGGCTTGTATTTTTTGCTTTTTCAAACTTCTGAAAAACAACAACTTGCAAAAGGCTGAAAATTCCCTGTTTTCGAGGGCTTTCATCCCGTCATTTTTCCTCCATTTGCGACATTTCGGAGTTTTTGACTATTTTTGCACATCCGTTAAACCAAAAGAAATTTTATCGGTCTAAAAATAGAAAAAAGCAAACAAATGAGCCAAAACAAACGCCGGTTGGCACACATATATATAATGCTGCTTTCTTTGTGCGCGGCACTTTCCCTAATGCCATCCGCCGTTTCGGCGCAACACACAATAAAGACCGTAATCGTTGATAGCATTACGCGCATTCCCTTGCCGGGTGCAAACGCCATTGTCTTCTCAACCGACAGTTCTTTTATCAAAGGCACCACTTCCGACACGGCAGGAGTGGTAAAATTCAACCTTTCGCCCCACTATCCTTACATACTGCGCATATCCATGATTGGATATAAAAGCTTGTTTTTCAACATTCCCAAAACAAAACGAGGCAACCGCACTTTTCCAAGCGATACCCTGCTGCTCCCACTCAACGAAGTGGCACTGAAAGTAGCCACTGTGGTGGGTACACGTGCAGATATGGAAACAAAAGAAGACACTACGAGCTTCAGCGCAGAGGAATATAAAGTGCCGGAAGGCGAAGCCCTCGAAGAACTCGTGAAACTTCTTCCCGGGGTTGAGATTGACGGAAATACCATTACATATAATGGCAAGCCTATATCCGAATTCAAGGTAAACGGCAAAGATTTTTTCAAAGGCAACAGCCGTTCCGCGCTAAAAAATCTTCCTGTGGAACTCGTAAACCGCATAAAAACCTACGAAAAGAAAAGCGACTATGCCGAACAAACAGGCATTGACGACGGAAACGAACAGACCGTGATGGATATAGAACTGAAAAAGGAGCTAAATGAAACTTGGACAGCCAACTATGATGCCGGTGTGGGTTCGTATGGACGGTATGTCCAGAAAATCTTTGCAAACCGTATGACCGACCGTTCCCGTCTTAGCCTCACGGGAAACCTTAACGATGACGATGCAAGGTCAAACAACAAATCGTTCGGAGTTGATTTTCACATGAACAACGGCAAGACACCAAAGGAGAACCGCCGCTTTGAAATGGGAGGACACATAGGCTTTCACGACAGCCGTTCGCACAGTCAGACATGGCGAAATGCCGAAAACTACACGGGAACAACAAACGCATCACAGTTTTCGAACAGCAACAATTACAGCAAAAACAAATCTTCGGGGCTTGGCGGAAATCTAATAATGGAATGGCATCCAGACACAATGACCACCGTAACCGCCAATACTAATCTTTCGTTCAACAAGTCGCACAGCTTTTCACGTTCGCGCTCTGCAAGATTCAACAACGACCCTTACACCATAACCAACGACGAAGATCCGCTCGACAATGTGTTTGACAAAGATTTTTCCGCCGAATATATGCCGGAACTTTTCAAAGCCACCATAAACCGTAATTCCAATTCGTCAAAATCGCAAGGCAACAGCTACAGCTTCGGACTTAACGGAATGGCAGTGAGAAGACTTAACAGCAAAGGCAGAAACGTCAGCTTTGATTTTGCAATATCAAGCGGCGACGGACAAAACAAATCTTTCCGCATTGCCGACATATATTATTACAAACGTGCGGCAGACAAACGCCACACTTTCCAAGACCAGTACACCTCCTCGCCTTCTCATAATTGGAGTTACCGCGAACGCATCAGCTATAGCGAACCTATTGTAAAAGGACTGCGTTTCCAAACGAGCTACGCCTTTTATCGCTCCAAAAGTCGCAGTAACCGTTCGCTCTTTGAGCTTGATTCGCTCGACGGTTGGCGTTATGGCGAACACGAACTCGGAGATCTTCCCTCAACAGAGGATTCTCTGCAATCCGTGCTCAACATGCAAAACTCCCTATACTCCACTTATAATAATTTTTATCATACCTGGCACGAAAGCCTTAACTACAACAGCAAAAACATAATGGCTTTCGTCTCCACGGATATAAGCTATAACACCACAAGATTGGACTACCGCCGAAGCACAATCGACACAACTTTCTCGCGAAGGCTTCTGCGCCTTAAACCATCGGCTTTGTTCCGCTACAGAATCTCAAAAAACGAAAAATTCGAAGCACGTTACAATGGTTGGAACACAGATCCGTCAATGACAAACAAGATTCCCATCACCGACAATGCCGATCCGCTGAATATACACCTTTCAGGGGGAAATCTTAAACCGTCGTGGAACAACCGTTTCAGATTTGAGTACAGCAAATTCATTGTTAAGAGACAGCAGAACTGGCAGGTTGACGCACAAATAGACCAAAGTTCCAACAACATCAGCACTGCCATTCACTACGACGAGACTTCAGGCGTAAGAACCACGCAACCCAAAAACATAAACGGCAACTGGTCGGCACGAACCGACTTTACTTTCACCACAGGTTTCGGAGCAAAAAAAGCATTTCGCTTAAACAGTTCCACAACAGGCACATACGACAATTCTGTTGGCTACATAAGCGTGGACAAAAGCGTTTCCAGCCAAAAGAACACCACCAAAACTTCCGGAATATTCCAAAAGCTCAACCTCAGATACCACAACGACTTCATGGAAGCCAAGATCGGAGCATCTCTTCGCTATCGCCATACCGACAACGAGCTTCGTCCGCAGTCGAACATGGACACATATAATTACACATATTCGGCTTCGGCGAAATTTATTCTGCCCTGGAAAATGACAATCGAGAATTCGCTGCGAATGAGTAGCAGACGCGGATATTCAAATAAGAACATGAACACCGACGAGCTGATTTGGAACGCCACGGCTTCGCAAAACTTTTTCAAAGGGTCGCCTCTGATCATAAGGCTGCAGCTTTACGACATTCTGCGAAACCGCAGCAACATTGTCCGAACCATTAACGCGCAGAGCAGAGTGGACACCGAAAACGACGCATCCTACAGCTATTTCATGCTTCGCGCCATTTTTCGCCTGAACATCTTTAACGGAAAGATTTCGTCGGGCTATTCCAAAGGCAAAAAGAGCAAAAAAAATAAAGAAGCCAATAACAACAGTTTTTCCCATACTTCCGATTAATTATGCAAACAGTTGGAAAAATTGCGACAGCAAAGCATCTTTTTTGCCTGTTGCTTCAAAAAACTTCGCAAAACATTTGGCGCATTCAAAAATTACCCGTACTTTTGCATCGCTTTTGAGAAATAAAGCACCTGGCGCTGTAGCTCAACTGAATAGAGCATTTGACTACGGATCAGAAGGTTTAGGGTTTGAATCCCTACAGCGTCACAAAAAAATGCTACTGATTTTTCGGTAGCATTTTTTGTTTTATTACATTCGCATCACCACTAAAGCAAAAACAGAAATGAAAACTCTGCTCATACTTGTGGGAAAAACCACCGACAAAAGCGTGGCAAAACTCACAGAGGACTACATAAGCCGAATAGGACACTACATTCAATTTGAAGTGAACGTCATTCCCGACCTCAAAAACACTTCAAAACTCACTGAGGCGCAGATTAAAACCGCCGAAGGGGAAAACATCATGAAACTTCTGCGTCCCGGCGACCACGTTATACTGCTTGACGAGCACGGAAAGGAGTATCGCTCGGTTGACTTTGCTACTAAACTCAACAAGTTGTGGAGCAATTCCGCACGACGAATAGTATTCATAATCGGAGGTCCATACGGTTTTTCGCAAAAGCCCGTGGACGCGGCAAACGAAAGCATTTCGCTTTCAAAAATGACGTTCTCCCACCAAATGGTAAGGCTCATTTTCGTGGAACAACTCTATCGCGCACTCACGATATTGAACCATGAACCTTATCATCACGAATGAAAAAACGGAGATTCGGCGTGTTTTTACACAACTATCTATAATTCAGCGCGTTACCCTCTTTTGAGCAATCTTTCATAAGTCATTGTTATCCAAAGACTTATTTCCGCAAAAAATATAAGGCACATATTTTAAAATAAGTGCCTTGTATTTTAAAATACATGGCTTGTATTTTTTGCAACAAGCCATGTGTTTTTTCAGGCATGGGAAATTGCTCCGTAAAATTGCGTTTTTTCTGAAAGATTCAGACACTCGGAATGCAGAAACTCACTCTTCGAAAAATTTTCTCCCGAGAGTTTTACCTGCGCCTACCATGCAGCGCATTTTTCAAGGCATCTCACCAAGAAAATCCGAAATGCGCCACCAGCGGCAAATGGTCGCTGAAGCCGCCAAGATAGTGCATGCCGTTATAAGTTCTGAAAGGAATTTTCTCACCACCGTTATCGGTCAGCAGAAACGACGCGTCAAAAATGCGGCATCCGTCATCGTCTAAATGAAATGAAGAAGATTTGCGCATTAAACGCCCGCTAACAATAACATTGTCTATAAGTTCCCATTTTCCTTTGTAGCAATAGGTGCCCTTAGCCGCTTGCTTCCTCCGATAGCCGTACATAAGGTTCACAAGACTGTTGTCCGCACTCTCCGAACCGTTGCCGCCCGGCGGTTCTGCTCCCAGACACCTGCGCAAAGCGGAAGATTCCGGAGAATCATTGAAATCGCCCGTAATTATAAGGTTGACGTTGCGGCGAACCCTGAAAAGCGAATCGGCTTTATGCCTTACCTGCATGGCAAGCCGCTCCCTGTATGGTGCACCATGCTTATAGTGGTCGAGACGACTTGGAAAATGACACACAAAAACATCGAGCGTATCGCCCGTAACTATCCTGCCGGACACAAGAAGCACGTCGCGCGTGAACTTGCGGGGAAGTCCCGCGAAGTCAGGGCGAATGACTTCCGTGGAAACGGGTTTGAACGACAACGGTTTGTAAAGCAGAGCCACGTTAATGCCCCTCTTGTCCGCGCTGCGGGTCATGACATATCTGTAGCCCACTCTCCTCAACACGCTGCCCTTGGTCAGTTTTTCAAGAACCGTATCGTTCTCCACTTCGCAGAGTGCCACGATGTCGGGAGCCGTTATTCCTCCTGCGGCAGCTATAGTCTTGCCCACGTTTTCCAGTTTGTGAGTGAACTTGCGCCATGTCCACCGACGCGCAGCCGACGGAAGAAAATCATCGTCCTCTTTCATAGGATTGTCAACAGGATCGAACAAATTTTCCACGTTCCACTCCATGACGCAAAAGCCGTTTTGCGCCACAACCGAAGTCAATGCGAATCCCGAAAACAGGACCGGCATGACAATATATCGCATTGCGGAAAATTTCATATCCTTGCGGTCTGTACTGCAAAGTTATCATTTTTTACTTTCCGATAAAAAGCATGAAGATGCGCGTTTTTATTTTTCGGACAACAATGTTTATTTGTAATTTTGCAGCCGCAAACAATAATCATTCACAGAAATGAACTCAAAGGCAAAAGGATATTTTTTGGGTGCATTGGGTGCGGCGAGCTACGGAACCAATCCCATTTTCGCCATTCCCCTATACAATTGCGGCATGGATTCGGAAAGCGTGCTGTTTTTCCGTTATCTGCTCGCCATTCCCGTAATAGCTCTTATGATGAAAGCACGTGGCAGAAGTTTTGCGCTGAAAAAAGGCGACATAGTTCCTGCCTTGGCAATGGGAATACTTATGGCATTGTCATCATATACTCTTTTCGTAAGCTACAAATACATGGGAGCGGGAATAGCATCCACCCTGCTCTTTCTCTACCCCATTATGGTGGCAGTGATAATGAGTGTGTTCTTTAAGGAAAAAGCCGGATTGGTTACGGCAATAAGCATAGTTCTCGCGCTGTCGGGCGTGTTCCTCATTTCGTTCAAGGAAGGCGGCGGAATGGTCAGTCTTACGGGAACGATGTTCGTTTTCCTCTCTGCGCTGCTGTATGCAATATATTTAGTGTACGTAAACCGCTCTCCGAGACTAAACGTCATGCCCACGCTGAAGCTCACGTTTTACGTTATATTGTCAGGAACATTTATGTTCGGGCTTATGACATTGCTTGGAAACGGAATAAAGATGCCGGAAAGCGGCATGATGTGGACCAACGTGGTTTGCCTTGCCGTATTGCCCACTGCACTTTCGTTCTATTGCACCACACAAGCCATTACATTGATTGGCAGCACGCCCACAGCCATTCTCGGTGCGATCGAACCCCTTACGGCAGTTTTCCTCGGCGTTATAATATTGGGCGAACCCATGACAATGCGCATAGCATGGGGATTCCTGCTCGTCATATCGGGTGTGAGTCTGATTGTGGCAAGAGGTAACATCTCGGCAACACTTGTGAGAATACGCAAAATGTTTCCCAAGAAAATAAGAAAGAGACATCATGATTAAGACAAGGTACATAATTGCCACATTAGCGGTTTGTGCTGCTACAATATCCCGTGCCGGCACACCGGTAACCTATACAAAAGAGGATTCGATAGGAATCGAAAAACTTCTTTCCCGAAATCACAGTTCTTGTCTCGGTTATGCCAAAGAATTTATAGGAATACCTTACGTGGCTCACACACTTGAGTGCAACGATAAAGAACAACTGGTGGTGAACATCAGAGAACTTGACTGCACAACGCTTGTTGAAACGGCCGCCGCACTTTATATTACCCACAAGAACGGAGGCAGAACTTTCGGAGACTATTGCAAGACGCTCGAAAACATTCGCTATCGCAACGGCAAGGCAAACGGCTATTCCTCACGCCTGCATTATTTCTCGGAATGGATAGATAATAATTGCCGCACGGGCATTGCGGAAGATGTGGGAGCGCAAGGCGGTTTTCCGTTTACGGCAAAGCAGAAAATAGATGTGCATTTTATGTCGCAGAATCCGCAATATTATCGCCAACTTGTCAATGACAAAGCAATGCAGAACGAGATTCGCAAAAACGAAAACGCCATTAGCGGCAAAACATGTTTCTATATTCCCAAAGATCTTCTGAATCTCGGAAAAGGAAAACTGACAGCCGTTAAAGACGGAGATATTATAGCTCTCGTTACATCAAAGGACGGACTCGACATAAGCCACGTGGGAATAGCTGCATGGGAAAACGGGAAGCTGCATCTGCTTAACGCGTCGTCGCTGAAGCACAAAGTAATTCTCGATAGCCAAACGCTGTACGAATATCAAAAGAAGCGCGGCACACAATTGGGAATTCGTGTCATTCGGCTTCGTTAAACAGCGGTTGCAACAGAGGTTTTACGTTGCGCATCTGACCTAAAATGGCGGTTTTGCGTTTGTTTATATAGGGCGAGGGATTTGACGAGTCGAATCTCAGAGGATTTGGCAAAGTTGCGGCTATTAGCGCACACTCACTCTTGGATAGATTCGCTGCATCGGTATGAAAATGTCTTTTTGCCACAGATTCCGCGCCGTAAATGCCGTTTCCCATTTCTATACTGTTGAGATAAACTTCCATAATCCTCTTCTTGCCCCAAACAAACTCTATAAGCACGGTGAAATATGCCTCAAAACCTTTCCTTACCCATGAAGAAGTGGGCCACAAAAAGACATTCTTCGCAGTTTGCTGGCTTATGGTGCTTCCGCCACGCTTTCTCTTTCCCTCAATACGGTCAAAAGCCGCGTCTTGAATCTGTTTCAAATCAAAGCCATGGTGTTTCATGAAAAGTTGATCCTCTGAAGCCACCACGGCAACGGGAAGATTCTTGCTTATATCCTCTAACGGAACCCATTGATGGTGAAGTTTCAGTTTTTCACCCTTTGCGTGTTGTTGGAAAAGGCGAATAACCATTAAAGGAGTAACGTAAACAGGCATTACCTTGTAAACAAACACCATTCCGATTGATGACGCAAAAAAGCCTACTATTATCCAGATGGCGATATGCTTTAGAATAGATTTTATAAGAAACATGATTTTGCACATAAAATAAACCGCCGGAGCGGCATCCCTTTCCGGCGGTTTAAGAACTTACTTGTTTTGTTTACTGAAGCGTGCCTTCCTGCGCAGATTTGATCATTTTCTGGCTGGCATACATATAAATCTCTACACGACGGTTTTGCTGGCGACCGGCTTCGGTGGAATTATCCCGAACCGGGTTCTGCTCTCCAAAGCCTTCGGTTTTCTTTATCTGTTTTCCGTTTACGCCGCAAGACTTCAGGTAAGCTTCCACTGCCTGAGCACGTTTGCGTGAAAGATCCAAGTTCTTGTCTGCGCTTTGTTCCGCTGTGGAGTTTTTCCAACCCTGATTGTCGGTATAACCTTGGATTGCCACGTCAACATCAGTGTTTTTGTTCAGCACATTCTGCGCAAAATCGTTCAGGGAAGACTTGGCTGCCGAGCTGAGTTCTGCTTTGCCGGTATTGAAAAGTATTCCGGAGTCAAACGTACACTTTACAGCCGAAAGCCCATTGTTATCTTTTACTTCCTCTACCTTTGCATTTTCCACGGCTTCGGCTTGTTTCTTAACCTTGTCCATTTTGTTTCCAATCAGAACGCCTGCGCCTGTACCTACAGCGGCACCAATTATTGCGCCAACGCCTGCATTTCCTGCAGCTTTGCCTATCAGTCCGCCAAGCACTGCACCACTGCCGCCGCCTATTATGCCACCTTTCGCAGTGTTATTCATGTTGCAACCGCTGAATACGAGTGCGGCACTTAGTACAACCGCTGAAATCTTCAATACTTTCATAACTCTTATATTTTTTGTTTGTTGATTGCCTTTTTTGTCTCTTGTTAAAATGGAAGGTCGTCGTTTTGCGGACCGCCTGCCATGATGTCGTCAGCCGGAGTGGTGGTTTGCGTTGCAGTAGGTGCAGGAGCAAAAGCCGCATCCGGCGTTTGCGCAGCTGCTGTTGCGGGAACAACTCTCCAAGCACGGATGTTGTTAAACCAACGTCCGTTATATTCGTGAGCATCTATATCAAACGAAACCGTATATTCGCCGTTAAGTTGAATATTGAACTGTTTCAGACGATCCTCGCCGAACACATTAAAAACGCATTTACGGGGATATTGGTCATGAGTCTCTATTACGAAATCCTGAGTCATCCACTGTGAACCCGATGTCTTTGACACGCCGCTTCTCGGTTCGCTTACGAAGATTATTTTTCCTGTTATATCCATTTTATTCCTTATTCTTTTATGCTGCAAAGCTACTAAAAATTTTACATTCGGGGCGAAGGAACAAACGAGTATATTTTCCGTTTGCCAACATGAACATAAAAAAACGCCTCCCCACGCATTTGCATACGTGAGGAGACGCAACTTCTAAACAATCCAATGAATAATTTACTTAACTTCTATGTTGGTTATCTTTGCCACCTTGGCTTCTTCGGGAACTTTAGGCAATTCCACTTCGAGCACACCGTTTTCAACCTTTGCGGAAATCTTGTTGCGGTCTACATCATCGGGTAAAATCATAGCCTGCTGGAATTTGGTATAACTAAATTCGCGACGCAAGTAGCGACCTTTCTTTTCGTCTTTCTTTTCATTCTTCTTTTCCATGGCTATTACGAGATTTCCTTCATCGTCAACGTGAATATTGAAATCTTCTTTAGTCATGCCCGGAGCTGCAACCTCAACTGTATAATCTTTTTCGTGTTCCACAACATTGATTGCCGGTTCTGTGGCGTTTGCCTTTTCCATCCAATCGTTATCAAAGAAGTCATTAAAAATGCTTGGTAACCAATTCTGATTTCTTCTTACTAATGTTGTCATAGCTTTAATCTCCTATCTTTATTTGTTCTTTATCTGTTTGTTATCGTCCCTCTGCGTTTCCGCTTCGGAATTCACCTTATAATTCGCAAACCGAATGCCAGACAAAGGAGATGCCACGAGATTTTTATTTTATCCACTGTAAAACAACAGATTAGCCATTTACAGGAGTTTTCATACGCATTTTGAGCATATCATTTTTGTCAAAAGCCATGACATTTGCGGACATTTTGGCACACAAATCACCGGATGTGCAAACGCCAAAGCACCGGTACACTGTCGCATGCCATACGCAAAAAAGAGTATTTCCTGCGGCTTTTCCGTATTACCTTATGACACAGCCACTTACCGCTTTTTTAAAGATTTTTCAAGTTGTTGTTTTTCAGATACTTATAAAGAGCAAAAATATAAGGCACATATTTTAAAATAAGTGCCTTGTATTTTAAAATACATGGCTTGTATTTTTTACGATAAGCCATGTGTTTTTTTCGGCATCGGCTTATAGCATCATTTCATGCCGTTTGTCGTAAAATTATACAGAGATTTCCGAGACAAAATACCATGAGCCATGCCCGGAAATCCGTCGTACTGCGCGATTCAGACTTGTCCGGGTTGGGAAGAGCCTGACGTGATGCGCTCCAAACGTGATTTTTCCTCTTCGCCCATATCCTCTATGATATGAATGTCGCGTTGCGGGAACGGCATCGAGATACCGTTGGCATTAAACGCATTGTAAACCGCCTCGTATATGTCGCCCATGGCATAAAGCTTTGTGGCAACCGGAAGCCAAATGACCACGCGCAGCTGTACTCCGCTTTCGCCCAATTCTTTCAACACTATTCTGAAACCGCGAGTCTTATCGTAATTCTCAAGCTTGGATATGGCATCGGTCATGATGCTGCGCGCATTTTCGATGTCCGTGCCGTAAGCCACGTCAACGGGAATCTGCGCCACTTCATAACGATGGTTTCGCGTAAGGTTCTTAAAGTTCTTGCTGAAAAGCTGGTTGTTCAAAAATGCAATGATTGAACCGTCGAGAGCCTCAATCATAGTGCTCTGATAAGAGATGTCGACAACCTGACCACGCACTCCGTCGCATTCTATAATGTCTCCTATGTGCAGACGACCCGTCATGAGCGATACGCCGTAGAACAAATTTTCCAGAGTGTCCTTCATGGCAAAACCGATACCCGTTGAAAGACCGCCCATGGCAACGAGAATTCCCGACGTGCTTATGTTGAGACACAACATGGAGATTACCACATACAGAAACCACATTGTAAAAGTGCACAACTTCATTACGAGAGCTTTCTCGCCTATCACTGTCTTCTTCTTTCCGCCATAATAAAGGATGAAGAACGAGTGGAACACATACACAATGTATTTCACCACATGGAAAGAGGAGAAAACTATGAGAATCTTGAACAAATTTATGCGGGCAACGCCTGTAATGTCAATGAAGTTTGTAAAGAACAGGAACTTGCATATTTCGGAGAGCGAAAACACCTCGGTTGCCATGTAAAAACTAAAGAAGAAACTCGAAGCCATTATGACCGGCACAAAAACTCTGCGTACAAAATCGTACACCCACGTTTGACGTATGTCCGACTTGCCTTTCTTTATATGCGTATTGCGATATTGTTCCAAAATATCATAGATGCAGGTTATGGTTTGTATGCACGTGAACTGCATGATCCACCATATCAGAAGCTGCACACTGAGTAACGTATATCCCATCCATGATGTTACGACGCTCGCAACCATTACCACAAACGATATGCCCGAATAGAACATATCGCTACGGGGCAAACTCTTGTGGCGACGCACTATTACGGAAAGCTGCCACAATGTAGCAATAAACATGAGCGGCGGGAAACAGAGATTGACCATTTCGTTTGGAATGAAAATAATTCTGCACGTTATGACAATGAATCCCACGAAAATCAAAGGCGAGTAAATGCGGAAACCATCCCTTATCTGCGACCCGTCGAGCCTTACAAGCAGAGAAATAAGAATCACCGCAAGCAACCAGGCGTATTGCACCAAAAGCTTACAAGCCATTAGGAAAAAGTTATGCTTCAGCACAAAAAGCCAAAGAATCATGATGACTATGGCAAAGGTTACGGTGGTAGACGCCATTATTATGCACGGTTTCTTTTCACGGAACTGGGGGGTCTTAAACCTGCCGGGCAATACTAACCTTATGAACAGCAAGTTCAAAACCGTTGCTACAACAGCGTAAAACAACATGAAAATAAACCAACTCGCAACTACCGGTCCGCGCCACTGCGATGTGGTTCGCGCATGTGCCGAAGAATATTTCTCATGAAGGCTGTAGTGCGCCCTTGTTACCGAAGAACGAAGATTGGAAAGGATGTCGAAGTAAGTTTCATCACCATTGACAAAAATACTCTGCCTTATATTATTGTAACGTTTGATTGCGTAATCGTTCAAAGACTTCAAACGCTTCTCAACTTTGCCGTAAATGTCTTGGTATCCCCTTAATTCTCCGCCTTGATTCTCCAAAGTTCTTTTCATAGCCACACAAAGCGTAAGACATACGTCCCTGTCCATTTGTTCCTGCTTGTTGAGAATTTCTTTCGGCATGTGCTCCAAATTGTCTATGAGACCCTCGTAGCGAGCCTGCTCCACATCCATCTTTGTAAGCACTTTGTCGAAAGGCAACTTCACATTGTTGAAATCATCATATAAATCGGTAGCTTTATTACAGGCATAAGTAAGGTCGAATATGTAATCAATCTTCTGCGAATAGAGCATCAGGGCAATTTGGTTGCTCTCGTTCATGATTTCCATGAGATGTTTGTGAATTCTCTCGCGAATAGCCTGCCCCATAACTATACTTCGGCGACTGTCTCTCTGATACATTTCCAATTCTTCCCTGAGAACGGCAAGAGTTTGTCCGAGATTTTTTTCGTTAAGTACTGCCGACGCAGGAATAGCAAGAAACAGCACGGCAAAAATTAAAAATATCGTTTTACGCATAATCATCATGTCAATATTGCAGCAAAGTTAGAACTATTATATGAGAAATAAGCGAAATAACTCTTCAAGCTTACTTTTATTGCAATGAAACAATTATCTTTGCATCGTTATAAACAAAATTCAGACCTGCGCACATGCGACATATTAAAACGGACAAATTGCTATGGTAACAAAATAAACGAGGCAGGCGAACAAGTATTTTTAGTATGGCAACTTTAATTGTAGATAGCGGATCGACTAAAACCGATTGGATAATTATTGCCGGCGACGGAAGCATAAAGACTTTCAAAACGGAAGGCATTAACCCTGTGGTGGGAAGCATTAACATAATCAATAAAACCATCACAGAAAATTTCATGCCCCAAATCGAAGGGATAGAAATAGACAGACTTTTCTTTTACGGCGCAGGCTGCACAAAAAACAAGAAACATCTCATAGAGGAATGCCTTGCAAAAATTTTCCCCAAAACCGAAATAGAAGTGGCATCCGACGTTCTTGCGGCCGCAAGAGCCTTGTGCGGACATAAAGAAGGCATTGCCTGCATACTGGGCACGGGGTCGAACAGCTGTTTGTTCAATGGAAAAGATATTGTTGAGAACATTTCTCCGCTGGGATACATTCTCGGCGATGAAGGGAGCGGTGCCGTGCTCGGAAGAACCTTTATAAGCGATGTTTTGAAAGGAGAACTTCCGCAGGACATCAGAGATAACTTTTTCGAGGAGACTCATCTTACTGAAGAGCTCATAATAGAGAGTGTTTACAGCAAACCTATGCCCAACCGTTTCCTTGCAAGTTTCGTTCCTTTTCTGTTGCGTCATCACCACGACAGTCAGATTGCCGAACTTCTCGTGGCTAATTTCCGCCGTTTCCTGCAAAGAAACGTAAAGAAATACAATCGCCCCGACCTTCCCATTAATTTTATCGGCGGAGTGGCTAACAGTTTTCTCGAGGAGATATCCGTGGCGTTGAAGATAGAACATCTTACTCTCGGTCGTGTAGAACAGAGTCCGCAAAAGGGACTTATCTGTTACCACACCACTTCCGCGAGCGAATTCATTATATAATTATTGCATTAAAACAGAAACAGGGGGAAACGAATGCTGTTCGTTTCCCCCTGTTTGCTTATATACTTTTTTTAATTGCCGAAAACTATGGTATACCAGCCGTCTTCTCTTTTCGCAGGCTTCTGCACGCAGATAGTACGAGCGTATGCATCGTAATTCTTTATCTTTGTAACACCCGGCGAAAGCCTTTTCTCGGTTACGAAACGGCAGTTGAATTCGTCTTCCACCATTCCAAAATCCACTATTTCGGCGTAGAATTTGTCGGCATCGTCTTTGTTTGCAAAATCCACGCTTACTTCCGGGTCCATAAAGGTTGTTATTTGCAGTGCAAAGGCATGCGGCGATGTTTTTTCATATACAAAACCGTAATTATTTGCGGCAGGCTTCACATTCAAACCCTTGCCATAAACCACAACGCGCTTCTCCATGGAATCTATCACTGCCGATTTGTCCCACAACTTGGGAAGCTTACTCTCTGCAAGTTTGTTCTCATCCATTTTTGTGGGATTGTCCACTACGTCGAGCATGTCTTTGTAAACAGGTTCGAAAGCACATTCGTTTTTACACGAAACCGCAAACAAAACCGCGAGCAACGCGCCCGCAAGTACCATTATCTTGTGTTTCATTTCTTCTTGGGATAAAATGTTCGTGTTGTTCCCGTCTTCATGCTTGTTACCACAAGCGAATCGTCGTCAATGTTCTTAACACCAACCGTATCGTTTCCGTCAACAACGAGCAATCCGTTGCGTATTTCCGTTTTGACATTGAACTTTCTTAGGAGTGAAAGATTGTAAGCCTTTACCACAACCAAACCGTCTGCACCTTGGCGTTTGGTAACGGCGAAACTGTCGCCCTCCTCCACATATCCGTAAATATCACCGTAACCTTTTTCGTCGTCTTTGTCGATTTCAAGCGTATCACCATTGTTTGTACGCATATAAATTGCGCTCATACCGCTTTCCAAAGCCACACCGTAAACGGTGGAATCGGGAACAGTGCTCACGGAATCGCTGTCGGTCGTTACTTGAGGCGTTTCCGCCGGTTGTTTACCGCCTGTGCATTGCGAAAAAAGAATTGCGGCAACAATAAAAGCCATAAGGGTTGTAACCGAGTGCTTCATAATTCAATCACTATTATAAACTATTGCAAAGTTAAGGCATTCCCGTCAAAACACAGACTATACAGCCGATTATTTCACGTGCTTTTCTCTTATGACAAATGCCATATTGCCCCTAAAATCCTGCTTTTTCCCATGCTTTTCAAAGTCAATTTTTCGCCTTTTATAACTCACTGAAAATCAGATGTCATTTTTCGCGAAAAATATAAGGCATATATTTTGAAATACAAGGCACTTATTTTAAAATATATGCCTTGTATTTTTTACAACAAGCCATGTGTGTTTTTGCACATCCGAAATGCGGCTTTCAAAATACGGTTTTCATGATTTTCATAACCTACTCTGATAATGTCGCATGGCTTGAATTTTACAAATTCTTTCATGCGCACTACATATATATGTATGTCCTCCCTGATAACGGGGATTATTTTTATCTTTGCACTAACAAGAAACATCAAAAATCATGCACAAGACATACACAACAACAGGAACATGTTCAAAACAAATTGATTTTGACATAGACAACGAGGGTAAAATAAGAAACCTGCACTTTCTCGGAGGCTGTTCGGGCAATACGCAGGGCATAGCAAGCCTTTGCGAGGGAATGAATGCCGAAGATGCGGCAAAAAGACTCAAAGGCATTTGCTGCGGAACCAAGGGTACGAGTTGCCCCGACCAGCTTGCCATTGCCTTGGAAGAGGCTTTGAACGAAAAACAATAATCCTCCGAAACCGAAAAAACCAAACCGCGCCGCCCAAGTTTGCATTTGGGCGGCGCGGTTTTACTTTATTTTGGAAGCAAAACATCAGGAAAGCATCACACGTCCTCCCGCCTGCTCAGCCAATACCATTTCTATCCTTTTCATCTCATTATAACGCCCCATAAGTTCCGCCGATTTTTCATCATCATTGGCAACTTCCGGCTTGGCAAGCTCTGCGAGAATACGGTTTGCCTCCTCCTCCACATAAGCCAGCTTGTAATTGTTCAGAGCAAGCAACACCACCTCGCCAATCTTGTCCTCTATCTTATCAATATTGTTCTGCTCCTTTTTGCTAAGCTGATATTTCTCACTTTCAAGCAAAGCCGCCGTCCTGCTTATGTTCTGGTCGGGATGATAAAGGAAATATTTTCGCGGAGAAAAGTCCGACTCGTGCGAATGAGCCACCGCTTCGTTCATAATCTGCTTGTATTCGGGCGAAGAAAACTCCAGACTGTCGGTGTCAAGGCTGTATTTCACCATATCTATGACATTCATTCTGCGCACTCCGTCTTCGGTTTCCACATCTCCCACCTCGAGAGTGCCGTAAAGCAAAACGAACTTCACAAGAACACTCTCCAATTTGTAAGATTTGCTCGGAGGAGACACAACCGCACTTGCCGTCACGCCATTAGCATTCTCACCGCCGCTTTGCGGCACATCTCCGCCGTTTGACGGCTCTGCGGCTGCGGCATTCTGCGTTCTCTCCTCCTCGCGTCGGCGTTCCATGATTTTTTCGCGCTTCACTTTCGCCACAGCATCGAGCAAAAGACTTTCCTCAACGTTCATTGTCTGGCTGCACTCCTTTATATACATGGAACGGAGTATTTTGTCGGGAATCAAAGCAATACTCGTAACCATATTGTCAATTAAAGAAGCCCGGCTTACAGGGTCGTCTGCACTGTCTTCCATGAAAAGACGGGTCTTAAAACGAATGAAATCGGTTTGGTGGCTATCGATATATTCTCTGTACTCTTTGGCATTGTGCTTACGGGCAAAGCTGTCGGGATCGTCCCCGTCCGGGAGCAACAAAACCTTTACGTTCATTCCTTCAGCCAACAACATATCGATTCCTCGTATAGACGCTTTGATTCCTGCCCTGTCTCCGTCGTACAATACGGTAATATTGTTCGTGAATCTGCGAATCATTCTGATTTGTCCGGGAGTTAGCGAAGTTCCCGACGAAGCTACGACATTTTTAACGCCGCTTTGGTGCATGGAAATCACATCTGTGTAACCTTCTACAAGGAAACAGCGGTCTTCTTTCTGTATTTCGCGCTTGGCAACAAAGATTCCGTAAAGTTCGCTACGCTTGTTGTAGATTTCTGATTCGGGAGAATTTACATATTTCGCAGTTTCCTTATCAGTTTTCAGCACCCTGCCGCCAAAAGCCACCACTCTGCCGCCAACAGTATGGACAGGAAAAATCACACGTCCCGAAAAACGGTCAACAAGTCTGCCGTCGTCGCGTTTATAACAGAGACCGGTTTTTAGAATAAACTCTTCTTTGAAACCTTTCGCGAGTGCCACGTTGGCAAGTGAGTTTCGTTCTCTCGGACAATAGCCGAGTCCGAACTCGTGTATGGTATCATCGCGAAAACCTCTGCTGCGGAAATACTGCATTCCTATTGCCACGCCGTCGGGACTGTTGTGAAGAACATCCTGAAAGTATTTCGCCGCCCAATCATTGAGAACGAACATACTCTCACGCATATTTTCCGCCTCGCGTTCTTCATCGGTCATTTCCTTTTCCCTTATTTCTATATGATATTTGCGAGCCAGCCAGCGGAGTGCCTCGGGATATGTAATTTGTTCGTGTTCCATAAGAAAGTGAACCACATTTCCGCCCTTGCCACAGGAAAAGCATTTACAGATTCCCCTGGCGGGAGAAACATAAAAGGAAGGCGTTTTCTCGTCATGGAAAGGGCACAAACCGCGATAGTTCACGCCGGCACGGCGAAGCGTTACAAATTCCGACACAACGTCCACAATGTTGGACGCATCCATTATCTTTTGTATGGTTTCTCTGTCTATCATCGTCCGCAACGCTTATTTCACGATTTTCAACTTGCCGGATTTCGTGAATTTCAGTTTGTCTATGCACACCACCCTGTCCCAATTTGGTTTTTCACAGTTGGGATTTGCATGACGATGGTAAACAATGTAAAGATTCCCGTCGTTGCCCTCAACAATACTGTTATGTCCGGGCGAAGATACACCGCGTTTCAAATCGGTTGCGAGCTGCGGGTTGTCGGAATACTTTTTCCACGGTCCGAGAGGCGAAGCAGCTTCCGATATTCCTATGCCGTAATAGCCGTAACCTGTGTCGTTTGCCGAATAAGTCATTACGTATTTACCGTTATGCTTAATAACCCACGGACCTTCGTTGCAGCGGTTTTTATTCCAGTTTACGCGCTCCCATTTCTGCGAAGCTCCCGAAATATATACCGGTTCGCCTATTATCCCGCTCAAATCTTTCTTGAGTTTTGCCGCATAGATTTCACCAATTCCCATTGTGTCCTTAACATAATTGTGGCTGTAATAAAGATATGGCTCGCCGTCATCATCCACAAATATATCGCAATCGATAGCCGAGTACTTCGTATCAATCCAAGGCACATATATGTCCTTATATTCGCCTTCGGGTTTGTCGCTCACCGCAAGACATGTGATGAGACTCTTGTATTTGGGACTGTAACAGCTGAAAGTTAGATAATACCTGCCTTTGTACATTCTCACCTCAGGAGCCCAGAAACAATTTGCGCCCACATAAGCTTCGCCTTTGGGTTCATAGAGCATGCCGCGCCTTGTCCAATTTTTCAAATCCGTGGAAGTGTAATACTCAAATCCCTTGTCGGCAGTGGAAGTTCCCGTCAAGTAATAAACATCACCGCTTTTGAAAACACAAGGGTCGGCAACATGAATGGGCTTCCCATCGGAAAGGCACAAAGATTTGTCTTGCGCACAAACATTAACGCACGCAACCACCAATAAAAACAACATTGAAAATGTTCTGCTCATGAATCCTGTCATATCTTTTTATTTGTTTGCAAAGATAATCAATTCCCCGACAAACGTATGCCGATTCCCGTTTACAACAACGCGCACACCCTTTCTCTTTCCCCTCACCGCGCCTATCGGAAAGACCCAAAAATCCGCCTTTGTAAGTCATTGAAAATCAAAGGTCATTTTTCGCAAAAAATACAAGGCACTTATTTTAAAATAAGTGCCTTGTATTTTAAAATATATGGCTTGTATTTTTTACAACATGCCTTGTGTTTTTTCGCACTCGTCTTTTCGTTTTCCGGAAACGGGAAAAAAGCTATCTTTGCAAGTAAACATGGGGAATTTTAACGCAGAAAAAAAAGAGAGCAAAAGTTCCGCCGCAAACACCTACGGCAAGATTTTGAAGTACACCGGTCTTTTTGGCGGCGTACAGGTTCTCCAGGTGCTAATTTCTGTTGTCCGCAACAAATGCGCCGCATTGTTTATAGGGCGTGTGGGAATGGGCATTACCGATGTGCTTAATCGTACAACCGACATGTTCTCCGCTCTAACCAATCTCGGCATTCCCCTAAGCGGAGTCAGGACCATTTCCGCACAGCAAGCCTCGGAAAACCGCGCAAAAGTGCTTGCGTCAATAGCCACAATAAGATTGTGGTGTCTTATGACGGGATTGGTTGGCATGATTCTCTGTGCCGCTTTGTCAGAGGTGGTGAACAAATACTTTTTTTCAGCCACATTGCCCCAAGGATTCATAGCTCTCGTTTCTCCCGTAATATTTATGATGGCTGTTTACGGGGGCGAAGCTGCAATTTTGAAGGGAACGCGAAATCTCAAACGACTTGCATCGGTGTCGGTAACAGGTTCGGCGATTTCACTTTGCGCAACAATTATACTCTACATCTCTTTCGGCATTGACGGAATACCTTGGGCTTTGCTCGCCGGGACATTTGCGCTGCTCGTTTCGGCACTCCACGCCACGACCAAGCTTTTTCCGTGGAACAAGAATATGTTTTCGGCATCGCATCTCCGCGCCGGCAAAGCCCTTTTGGCTCTCGGCGTTTCGTATGTGGCGGCGGGATTTGCAGGAACCGGGGCAGAAATGGCGGTGAGAGCGTTCATAGCCGGAACAAAAGGTTCGTTGGGCGATGTGGGTATATATGCGGCGGGATTTGTGTTGTGTGTAACATATACAAGACTTGTTTTCGTGGCTATGGATGCGGACTTCTTTCCGCGTCTGTCGGCTGTGGCAGACAACCGAACCGAAAGAAACGCCATTGTGTCAAAGCAAATAGATGTTTGCGTGCTTATGATGGCTCCCATGCTTGTTGCGTTCATAATGTTTCTCCCTTTGGCGGTAAAGATTCTTTACAGCGGGGAGTTTAAGGGTGCAGTCGGAATGTGTCTCGGGGCAGTGGGTTATCTTTTTATCAAAGCTGTTATCGCCCCAATCGAATATATTCCGCTCGCCAAGGGAGATTCGCTCACTTATTTCGTTATGGAACTGGCATATGATGTAATTTTTGTAGTGCTTGTCATATTTGGTTATAACCGTCTGGGACTTGAGGGCGCGGGAATGGCTCTTACCGCCTCGTATATGCTCGACCTCGCAATGGTTTATGCCGTATATCGCAAAATATACGGCTACGCCTTCTCGGCAAATACATTGAAAATAATAATTGTTCAGTTCTGTACGATAGCCATTGCCTTGGCGACATTCATTTCCGGCTACGGATTCATACAATATATATTAGGAACGATTTTATTTGCCCTATCGCTGTTGTTCAGCATAAGAAAATTAAATCTGACATGGAACCAAATAAAGCAGACATTTGCAAGACGGATGCAGAGGAAGTAAAAGTGAGCGTACTCATGACGGTTTATAACGAGGAAAACTATCTTCGTCAAAGCATAAACTCTATACTTTCGCAGAGCGAGCAGCACATTGAACTCGTTGTGGTGGATGATGCATCGGATGACCGTTCTCCGGAGATTCTGAAAGAATATGCCGACAAAGATTCGCGTGTAAGAGTTTACAGAAATCCTCAAAACGAGGGACTTGTGAGGAGCAGGATTTCCGCTTTGAAACATGCGCGGGGCAAATTCACTCTCATTACCGATGCCGACGATTTTCTTTCAGCTGATGCCGTAAGTTCCGCACTCGAAGCTTTACACCGTACAGGAGCTGACGCAGCTGTGCTCGAACTAATGATGTATTTTTCGGAAAACGACATACGTCCTTACAACGACACACCGTTTGCGGAAACAATAGACGGTAAAAAGGCGTTCGACATGTGCATACACGGAAAACTGCACGGGCTTTGCGTGGAAGACAAAAGGCTTTACGACAAAATTCCATTCGACGATTCGTGCAGACTATACAGTGATGACAACACTGCGCGGCTGCATTATTATATAGCAAACAAGGTTTGCTTTTGCAAAGGCAGGTATTATTACCGCCAGCATGCCGCAAGCGAAACGCACAAAGTGTCAATAAACCGTTTTGACTACCTACGCGCCAATATGAGTTTGAGAAAACAAATGCTTGAACTGCATGCCGACCGCAAAAGCATGGAAAGCGTGGAAACGCACAGGTGGAAAAATATTGTGGCACACTATAAGTTGCTCATGGAAAACCGCAACGTTTTCACGAAAAAGGAACGCGCCGAAGCCGAAAGCATCATTGCCGAAAGCATAAGTACGATTGATTTTTCGGTGATACCCCGGAAACTGAAAATCCGCCCTCCCTATCTGCCGGCTCACAATATGAAAACATTCGTGGTGCTGCAAAAATTTTACAGGGTGCTGCGCAAAATTGCCGGCAAAGACTAAAGCATCTGTCGTTTCGGTTGGACACGAAACGGGATTAGCTAATTTACGGGAAGAATGCCTAATAAAACAGATTCCATGCTTTCAAAGGCAGTCCCTCCCGTTTCTGAAAATTCTTTCCAGCGAAACAGGCAGTAAAAGTCGGGAAGCATTTCAAACGACAACGCTTTTCGCCATAAAAATGCCGCATGTTTTTCTGGCGCCAAAGGACATCGAAAAAAAACACAAGGCATGTTGTAAAAAATACAAGCCATATATTTTAAAATACAAGGCACTTATTTTAAAATAAGTGCCTTGTATTTTTCGCCAAAATTGATATTTGATTTTCAATAACTTACAAAAACGGATTTTTCAGGGGTTTCTATACCCCGAAAACAGGAGCGAACAGAATGATTTGCCTGCACAAATTTTCGACAACAATTCAAGGAAACGCCCCTTTCCGCAATGTTTTCACAAAGCCGGAAACCGTGGGCATCTTTTGGTATCCCGCCGCAATTTTCAAGGATGTGCACAAAAAATACCGCCCTTTCGGAAAAAAGTCGCGAAAGGACGGTACACACAAACCTTTTTATAAGCCGCTATTAACGACTTATTTTATAATCTCAAGCTCTTTGAAAACCTTCAACAGCTTGTCAACTGCAGTTTTAACCTGTTCTTTTGTATGAGTTGCCATAAGTGCGAAACGAACCAAAGTATCCTGCGGCGCACATGCGGGAGGAATTACGGGATTAATGAATACCCCTTCCTCGAAAGCGCGTCTTGTTACGAGGAATGTCTTATCCACATCGCGTACATACAAAGGTATAATAGGCGATTCGGTAGCTCCGATTTCGAATCCGTTTTCACGGAAAAGTTTCAAGGCATAATTGGTTACATCCCACAGATGTTCTATGCGCTCAGGCTCGTTCTGGATAATGTGCAAAGCCTCCATGGCGCAAGCAGTTGCCGCCGGAGTGTCGCTGGCACTGAATATATAAGTACGCGCATTATGACGCAGCCAGTTTATGATGTATTTGTCCGAAGCAATGAAGCCACCTATCGATGCGAGACTCTTGCTGAAAGTACCCATAATAAGGTCTACCTCGTCGCGAAGTCCGAAATGGTCGCAAACACCACGTCCCTGTTTTCCAAACACACCGAGACCGTGAGCCTCGTCAACCATAACCGTGGCATTATATTTATGTTTCAAACGAATAATCTCGGGAAGGTTTGCAAGATCTCCCTCCATGGAGAAAACACCATCGACAACAATAAGTTTTACTGCCTCGGGACGACATTTCTTAAGTTGTTTCTCAAGATCTTCCATGTCGTTGTGCTTATACTTAAGGCAAGTGGAAAACGAAAGTCTGCGTCCGTCCACAATGGAAGCGTGATCGCGGTCGTCGCAAATGACATAGTCATCACGACCAGTGAGACACGAAACAACACCACTGTTTACGCTGAAGCCGGTTGAGAAACAAAGAGCCTCATCTTTGCCTTCAAATTCGGCAAGTTCCTTTTCGAGTTGCACATGGAGGTCTAAAGTTCCGTTCAAGAAGCGTGATCCTGCACAGCCGGAGCCATACTTTTCAAGAGCTTTTATGCCCGCCGCAATAACACGCGGGTCGGAAGTGAGACCTGTATAGGCATTGCTACCGAACATAAGCACTTTATGTCCGCCCATATTCACTTCTGTATCCTGCTTTCCGTCTATTTCACGGAAATAAGGGTATACGCCTTTTGCCATATACTGCTGCGGCAGGTCGTATTTCTTTAATCTTTCCTGTAATAATCCCATTATTTCTATACAAGATTGTCGAGAGACAAATTCTAAAACTATGCAAAGGTAGTTATTTTTGTTAAAACGCAAAGTCCCACCACTCTAAAAACATACACATCCTATTAATTTAGCACCTTAACCCACCGGGCAATTGAAAAATTAGGCGTAAATTTGCAACACTATGTTGACTAAAAAACAAATCACATTCATCATAAACCCCATATCGGGAACACGCGACAAAAGGTTTATAGTCCGGGACATACAAAAGTTTCTGGACTGCGACAAGTTTGACTACAACATAGAGATGACCGAATATGCAGGGCATGCATGCGAGATTTCGCAACGCGAAAAGGACAAGGGAACAGACATTGTCGTTGCCGTGGGCGGCGACGGGACTGTTAACGAAGTGGCATCGGAGCTTGTGAACAGCAACACGGCTCTCGCGCTCATTCCATGCGGTTCGGGAGACGGCTTGGCGCGTCATCTGCAAATACCGTTGAATATAAAAGGCGCGATAGAGACCATAAATCTTTGCAACATAGAATCGCTCGATTACGCAACGGTTTGCGGTCGTCCGTTTTTCGTTACCTGCGGCATGGGATTTGACGCATACGTCAGCTACAGGTTTGCCGAAGCCAAGACACGCGGTGTGCTTACTTATCTGGAGCAAGCTCTCACGGAATGGTTGCGATATAAACCGGAGACATACACCGTGGAAGATGCCAACGGCACAGAAAAATACAAGGCGTTCCTCATTACCTGTGCCAATTCCTCCGAATACGGAAACAACGCCTACATAGCTCCCCAGGCATCAATGAACGACGGAATGTTGGACGTTACAATAGTAGAGCCATTCAATGCCATAGAAGCACCGCAACTTGCCTTGCAGCTTTTCAGCAAGACTTTGCGACCGGGAAGCCATGTAAGAATGATAAGAACCAACAAACTCACCGTGCATCGCGAAAAAGAAGGCGTGATACACTGCGACGGCGATCCGATAAAGGCGGGAAAGGATTTAGAGTTCGAACTTATTCATCACGGAATTAAAATGGTTACGAATCCGAACGCCAAATCGGACAGGACAAACCTTTTCCAGAACATCATGAACTTTGCTGACGAACTTCAAACCCGCAGCCGCATTTTTGCAGAGAAGAACAGCCCAATTAATGTCATAAACAAACTACGGGGCAAGTAACCCCGGCAGACACTTCACAGAATTATCTTTTGCGGCACTCTTTGTCCGCTTAGCCACAAGAGACAAAATGCACATTTTTCCCTTCTTTTCTTATGCATAAAGGGACATCTGAAAAAACATAAGGCATATTGTAAAAAATACAAGCCATATATTTTAAAATACAAGGCACATATTTTGAAATAAGTGCCTTGTATTTTTCACGTTTTCAGACCCACTGATAAACAATAACTTACAAAACGCATAAATATTCCACTTCCCCCCTGACGTTTTCCTTGCAAATGTGCGTTTTTTCCGTTGCTTTTTTGCGTAAGAACAATCAGGGAATGCCGGCAAATGTTTCCCTCGGCATGCAAACGGTTTTCGTTTTTCATCCGGGGCAAAACGGCAACAGCGCATCGGTGAGGACGATAAACATGTCTCGTTAATAAATTATCACGGAAAATTCGTAATTTTGCATCTTGGAAATCAGAAAAACAAATTATGACGGAAACAATCAACAGCACCCCTCTGCTGGGTATGACATTGGCAGAATTGCGCAATGTGGCAGAAACATGCGGAATGCCGCGCTTTGCCGCAAAGCAGATGCTTGACTGGATATATAAAAAAGGCGTTATGTCCACGAGCGAAATGACCAATCTCAGCAAAACCTCGCGCGAAAAACTCGCGGAGAACTATGTGATAGGTGCCAAAGAGTTTGTCGATGTGCAGGACTCCCGCGACGGAACGAGAAAGTTCCTGTTTCCCGCATCGTGCGGCGGACTTGTTGAAACCGTTTACATACCCGACGGACAAAGAGCCACGGTTTGTGTGTCATCACAAGTGGGCTGCAAAATGCACTGCGCCTTCTGTCTGACCGGCAAACAGGGATTTACCGGACAACTCACCACCTCCGACATTCTGAATCAGATTTACAGTCTGCCCGAAAGGGAAAAGATAACCAACATAGTGTTCATGGGACAGGGCGAACCGCTCGACAATTACGACAATGTGGCTAAAGCCATAGAAATACTAACTTCCGAAGACGGATTTGCAATGAGTCCCAAGCGCATTACACTTTCAACCTGCGGAATTCTGCCTGCGCTCAAAAAAATAGTGCGTGAAAGTCGCTGCAACATAGCAATAAGCCTGCATTCTCCCTATCATGAAGAAAGAATGGAGATAATGCCCATAGAAAAAGCCTATGAAGTTTCGGAAGTGGTGAAATATCTCAAAACGTGCGAGGAGTTTCGCGACATTCGCGGAGGACGCGCAAGAGAAACAAGCCATCAGCGCAGACTTTCGTTCGAATATGTGTTGCTGAAAGACAAGAACGACAGCCAGAAACACGCCTCCGACATAGCCGCAATGCTTAAAGGGCTGGACTGCAGGGTGAACGTCATACCGTTTCACACTTACAAAGGCGGAGATTTCAAAAGTCCCGCGCATGCCGACGCAGAGGCTTTCTGCGAACTGCTGTGCAGACGCGGACTAAATGCCACACTGCGCCGTTCGCGAGGGCAGGACATATCGGCGGCATGCGGAATGTTGGCGGCAAAACGCAAGAGCGAAGAAGCCGCAAAGGAAAACGCCAATTAAATACCCGTGCAGCAACGCCGCATAAGCTATTTTATATGTAAATTTACACCGCAAAAATCATAAGAAACAATAAAGGCAAAGCACATGAGCAGCCTTTGAGCCACCATAAACTCACTAATAATGGACAATAAAAAGATACGTGTAGCCATAACCCATGGCGATACAAACGGCGTGGGATACGAAATAATTTTCAAAGTATTTGCCGACAGCGCAATGCTTGACCTCTGCACCCCAATCATATATGGTTCGCCCCGTGTGGCTATATTCCACCGCAAGGCGTTGAATCTGCCCACAAACTTCAATACCGTTCAATCCGCCGACGAGGCTGTGGACGGGAAAGTGAACCTTGTTTCATGTTTTGACGAAGAAGTGAAAGTGGACATGGGACAACCCACCGCCGAAAGCGGACGCGCAGCCTATCTTGCGCTTGAACGCGCCATGGAAGACTATGAAAAAGGCTACTATGACGTACTCGTAACCGCGCCAATCTGTAAATCGGCAATCCAAGGCGAGGATTTTCATTTTCCCGGACACACTGAATTTTTGCAGCAACGCCTTTCCGCCAACGGCGAAAAGGCTCTGATGATACTGATGAACGACAAAATGCGCGTGGCATTGGTTACAACTCATCTTCCGATAAGCCAGGTGGCAAACGCAATAACAGAAGAAGCCGTGGAAAACAAACTGCGTCTTCTCCACACCTCATTGCGCAGGGATTTTCTGATTTCCGAACCGCGTATTGCGGTACTTTCACTCAATCCTCATGCAGGCGACAACGGGCTGATTGGAAACGAAGAAGCGGAAAGCATAGTTCCCGCCATACAGAAGCTGAACGAGGAAGGTATTAACTGCTTCGGTCCCTATCCTGCCGATGGTTTTTTCGGCGATGCCGCATACAGAAAATTCGATGCCGTTCTTGCTATGTATCACGATCAGGGACTTGCACCGATGAAGGCACTCGGAATGGCTGACGGTGTGAATTTTACCGCAGGATTGAAGTTAGTACGCACTTCTCCCGACCATGGCACAGCTTACGACATAGCAGGAAAAGGAATTGCCGACGAAAATTCCATGCGACAAGCCATATACAAGGCAATAGATATATTCCGCAACAGAAATTTCGACGATGAAGCAAAAGTAAACCCGCTTCGCGAAGAATATCAAAACCGTCGGGAAGAAAACTTTCGCCCGAGAAACAACGCGGAAGAGCATAATCGCAAAGAGTAACAGTATGAAATTTGCAATATTGGCGGCAGGAGAAGGTTCAAGACTGGCTAACGAAGGCTCTTTTACGCCCAAACCGCTGACAAAAATAAACGGCGAAGCAATGATAGACCGTCTGCTCGGAATTTTCAGCCGTAACGGAGCAGACGAAATAATTGTGATAGTAAACAAACTCACCGGACTCGTGAGACAACACCTTATTGCCAACTACAACACGATTCTGGAAGACGGAAGTTCAAACACATGCCGCCGCAAACCGCTTATAGACACCCCCGTAAGGCTCGTGTCGAAAACAACAAAGAGCAGCATGCACAGTTTCTTTGAGATAAGCGGTTTTCTGAAAGACGGTAAATTCTGTCTGACAACTGTTGACACAATTTTCAGGGAAAACGAATTTGCGGAATACATAAAAGCTTTCAAAGAAAGCCCTGACGACGGATTAATGGCGGTAACTCCTTTCGTGGATGACGAGAAACCGCTGTACGTTGCCACAGATGAAAACATGAACATCACTGCTTTTAACGACGAAAACCTGAATGACAAATACGTTTCGGGAGGTATTTACAGCCTTACACCCAAAGCTTTGCAAACTCTCGAATCCTGTATAGAAAAAGGCATGAGTAGAATGCGCAATTTCCAAAGACAGATGATTGCCGACGGACTTAAATTGAAAGCTTACTCTTTTGGCAAAATCATCGACGTGGATCATATTGACGATGTGGCAAAAGCCGAGCAATTCATCAATGAAAAATGAAAGCAAATAGGGTTACAGCAATAAGCCGAGCCGTGGAATATTCGCCAAATTGCGAAAGAAACGACGCACTTATATTCGGTGAAGTCTGTAACGGCTTGCAAAAAAAAGGATTCCAGACTGAGATTGTTTGCGAAGCCGACATCGATTTTATAGAAAAGACCAACACAAAACTTTATATAAGTATGGCGCGGGGAAGAAGGGTTCTCGACATACTTAAAAAGAAAGAAAACTCCGGTGCATTGGTCATAAACTCTGCGAAATCGCTCATAAAATACAATAGAATAGAGATAACAAAAAAGATGATTGAATGCGGAGTGCCCATTCCCCAAAGCGAAATAACGGAAACGGGAAGCACGCCGGGCATAAGCCATCCTTTTTGGGTGAAACGCGGAGACGAATGTGCACAAAATGCAAAAGACGTTTGCTTTGTGGAAAATGCGGAGCAGCTTGAGCGTGTTTGGAAAGATTTTGAGGCAAGAAATATTTCCCAAGTAGTAATAAGCAAACACGCAGAAGGCGACCTCGTGAAATTTTACGGCGTGGAAGATACAGGATTCTTCTTTACGTGTTTCCCTACCGAGAACGGAGGCTGCGGGAAATTCGGAGCAGAAGCGATAAACGGCGAACCGCACAAATATAGTTTCTCACACAGCAAATTACGTGAGGAATGTAACCGTCTTGCCAGGATTCTAAACATTCCCATATACGGCGGCGACTGCATTGTGGGAGAAAACGGAGATTTCAAAATCATTGATTTTAACGACTGGCCAAGTTTTTCGCGATGCAGAACCGATGCGGCGGAAGCCATAACCGAGTTCTTCTGCAAGCAGGCGGACAAGTTTCATACCATATAGAACATACAAGATACATACAATATAATGCTTAAAGAATACAGGGCGCGAATCAGTGCCACATACAAAAACGCAGACACGGAAGAGTGGATTGACATTCGCTTTACCCGTCCAATAGGATATTTGTGGGCTTTGTTTTTCAAGAAGCTCCATGTTGTTCCGAACGTAGTTACCATCCTATCCATTATTATAGGTATTGCAGCCGGTTGGATGTTTTATTATCAAGACATATACCACAACATTGCCGGTGTGTTGCTTCTGATGTGGGCTAACTTTTATGACAGTGCGGACGGGCAGCTTGCGCGAATGACGGGAAAGAAAACCCGTTGGGGAAGAATGCTCGACGGGTTCGCTGGAGACCTTTGGTTCGTTGCCATATACCTTGCCATTGTTCTCAGACTATGGAACGAGTTCATTCCTTTTACTCATGTTCATTGGAAATTCCTGATTCTTTTCCTTGCAATCTTTTCCGGTGTGTTCTGTCATGCAAAACAGTGCCAACTTGCCGATTATTATCGCAACGTTCACATGTTTTTTGCGTTCGGCAAGGAAGACAGCGAACTTGACAGCTCACGTCAACAGCGCGTTTTGCTTAACACCACACCCAAGAAAGGAAACTTCTGGTGGCGTGCCTTTTTGTATTTCTACGGCAACTATACACATTCCCAGGAATCTCTCACTCCCTATTTGCAAGACCTGATGAATGTGATAAACAATGAGCGCGGAGGAAATATTCCAGAGGAGTTCCGCCTTGACTTTCGCAAGGAAAGCAAACCCATGATGAAATACGCAAACATTCTGACGTTCAACTGGCGCGCCATAACGCTTTACGTTTCCTGCCTGTTGAACATTCCATGGCTTTACATCGTCATAGAAATTGTGGTGTTCACATCTCTTGCATATTATCTGCGCGAACGCCACGAAAAACTTTGTCATCAGATGACAATGCTCCTTGAAAAAGGATATTACGACGAGACTCCAACACTCATATAACCCGTTTCCCCATGCGCAACAAGCTGATGAACGTGTTTCTTGCCGTCGGTGTCGTGGCTATAGCCGTGATGCTGTGCACGTTCGACGTTTCATATTCCGAGATATGGCAAAACCTCAAAAACGCAGGCTGGTGGTTCTTCGCCGTAGTGCTTGTATGGATTCCCATATACGCCATAAATGCCTGGTCGTGGCGTGTGATAATTAACAACGGCAACAACGGGCGGAGGCTGCCCTTTTGGCTCGTGATGAAATACACCATTTCCGGCTATGCACTCAATTATGTAACCCCCGTGGGCGTTCTCGGCGGAGAGCCATACCGGATAATGGAGCTGACTCCCTACTACGGCGCGGCGAAAGCCACTTCATCGGTCATACTGTACGCCATGATGCACATCTTTTCGCATTTCATTTTCTGGGCATTCTCCATTGGGCTGTATTTAATAATGTATTTCAATGCCATAACCACTGCAATGGGAATCATGCTGCTCATAGTGGCAGCTTTTTGCTGTTTGGGAATTTACTTTTTCATGAAAGGCTATCGCAACGGTTTGGCAATGAAAACGTTGAAAGTATTCACGCACATTCCGGGTTTACGACGAAAAGCACGGAAGTTCGTGGAGGACAAACGAGAAACCGTGGAACGCATAGACTCACAGATAGCCGAACTCCACCGTCAGAACAAACGCACGTTCTATCTGTCGCTTTTTCTTGAATTTGCGGCACGAATAGTGGGATGTCTTGAGATATGGTTCATTTTCATGATTCTCACTGACAGCGTATCGTTTTGGGACTGCATTTTAATCCAGGCTTTCACCTCTTTGTTTGCCAATCTTTTCTTTTTCATGCCTATGGAAATGGGCACGAGGGAAGGCGGATTTGCCCTCGCCGTTGGCGGACTTGCCATGTCGGGAGCTTTTGGAGTTCTCGCAGGTTTGCTCACCAGAGTGAGGGAACTTATATGGGTGGCTATAGGAATATTACTCATTAAAATAGGAAAGACCGGAAAAACGAGCCAATCAAAAAGCAACGCATGAACGAAAACTTCAAAAACATCAAAGGCATCATATTCGATTACGGAGGAACCCTCGATTCCGAAGGTCGCCATTGGTCGTACATACTGCGCGAAGGGCTGAAAGAAGCAGGTATAGAAACCGACAACGACACTTGGAAAGACGCATACGTGTTTGCCGAACGCGCACTTGCCAAAGAGCGTATAATATTTGAGGAAGATACTTTCCGAGATGTGATGTTAAAGAAAACAGGCATAGAAATAGCCCGGCTTTCATGCCTCGGGGCTATTGCGCTTTCGGATATTCAAATGAAAGAATGCTCCGCCAAGGCTTCCGAATACTGCTATAATTACGCGGCAAACTGCATTGAGCGCAGCCGAAAGGTTTTGGAAGAAATCGGAAACCGCAACATGGTGCTCGTTACCAATTTCTACGGCAACATACAGTCCGTTCTCAGAGACTTCCGTCTTGATTTTTTCAAAGAGATAGTGGAATCATCGCGCGTTGGCGTAAGAAAACCCGACCCTCGCATATACGAGCTTGGCGTGGACAGACTTGGCATGGACGCAAAGGAGATTGTCGTGGTGGGAGACTCGTATGATAAAGACATCATACCCGCAAAAGCCATAGGATGCAAGACTGTCTGGTTGCAAGGCGAGGGATGGGGAAAAGCACCCGAAGATGTTTCGGCGGCAGATGCCGTGATTACAAGCATAGCCAGGCTTCCGCAAATATTGTTATAAAGTTTTCTGTTTCCGACATTCGATACTCGGAAAACGGAAGTCATTTTCAGGCAAGTATTCGCAACTTTATTTTCCACTGATTAGGAATAAAAAAGAATCTTCGCCGCACAACCTGAAACAAATGCCACACTGTCCGAAATCACCGCATTGTTTTCGGCATTTTCCGCATTGTTTTTCACACCCCTACCCTTTTGTCATTAACGGCAAGCCGCATTCGCAAGAACATTATCCCCTGCGTTCGGAAGTCTGCCGGTTATAACGGCAATTATAAATGAATATACGACTCATAAAACTGCATATATTCAAAACCAAATGTCGAAAAAAACAAGCAGAAATGCTTCGGTTTTCTCAGCCGGTGCTTCATAGAAAAAAACATAAGGCACCTTGTAAAAAATACAAGCCATATATTTTAAAATACAAGGCACTTATTTCAAAATATATGCCTTGTATTTTTTGTCCTCACAAATATTTAATGTACAGCAACATACAAGAGGGGTTCAAAATGCCTTGAAAATTCAGAAAAAGCGCATCCGATACAAAACATATTATTCATGTTTTGTTGCATACGGTAAAACAAATTGAATGATTATAAGAAGCAATCATGTTCAAGCCGGAAAAACGCGCCGGCAAACATGATTCCGTATCACTTTAGCCGCCACCTGCCATTGTATTTAATGACAGGAACGGCAATCTCCTCTTTCGTGCTGTCGCCATAGGTTATGTAAATGCGGACAACCGAATACGTAGCCTTTTCGTTAGTATTTTCGGCTATGGCTTTGGCACTTACCATGCCCTTGCGCTCTTTCTTTTCGTTTTCAGCCGCCTGTTTCAGCACATTCACAAGGCTGTTGTGATAGCGTTGCGAGATGCTGTCATAACTCTGTACGCACGAAAGATATTCGTCATACTCTCCCTTTATGAGATGGGCGTATGCAGTTTCGGCAATCTCGGAAGGCGTTGATTTTTCAACGATTCCCTTCTTGGTTTCAGACTTGCACGAAAGCAGGAAAATCACTGCGGATAACGCCGCAACAAGTCTAAGATTCATTTTTACTTATGACGAATGAAAACATTTATGGGAGTGCCGCAGAAATTCCAATTCTCGCGAATGCGATTCTCGAGAAAGCGGCGGTAATGTTCCTTAACATACTGCGGAAGGTTTGCAAAAAATGCAAACGACGGCACACGTGTGTTGGGAAGTTGGGTGCAATACTTAATCTTTATATACTTGCCCTTGGTTGCAGGGGGCGGCGTTTCCTCGATAATGGGAAGCAGAATATCGTTAAGCTTCGGAGTAGGAACTTTGGTGGTTCGGCGCACATACACGTCCTTTGCTGTTTCAAGCACCTTGAATATGCGCTGTTTCGTCATTGCCGAAGCAAAAATTATGGGGAAATCCACAAACGGAGCCATGCGAGAGCGAATGGCGTTGATGTATTCCGTTTGCGCCTGTTGGGATTTATCCTCTACCAAATCCCATTTGTTCACCACCACAACAAGTCCCGTTGAGTTTCTCTGAATTACCTGGAAAATATTCATGTCTTGCGTACCGATTCCGCGCGTTGCGTCAATCATGAGAATTGACACATCGGCAGACTCAATGGCGCGAATGGAGCGGAGAACGCTATAATATTCCAAATCCTCGTTTACCTTGTTCTTCTTGCGGATTCCCGCTGTATCAACAATATAGAAATCAAAGCCAAACTTGGTATATCGTGTTGAAATAGCGTCGCGCGTTGTGCCCGCTATATCAGTTACGATGTTTCTTTCCTCGCCTATAAAAGCATTTATGAGACTGCTTTTTCCAACATTGGGGCGACCGACCACAGCAAAATGGGGAATGCTTTCGTCATCTTCTGCCTTGCTATCCTTGGGAAGTTTCTCGATAATGGCATCAAGCAATTCGCCCGTACCACTACCCGTTGCCGCACTCACAGCCATGGGTTCGCCCAGACCGAGACGGTAAAATTCCGCGCTTGAAAAGACATCGGCACTGTTGTCTGCCTTGTTGGCAACAAGAATAATGGGAAGTTTTGCACGACGAAGTATGTTGGCAACCTCGTCATCGAGATCAGTGATGCCATTCTTGACATCAACCATGAACAGAACCACATCAGCCTCTTGGGTAGCCACCATTACCTGCTTGTGAATCTCTTCCTCAAAAATATCATCGCTGTTGACAACCCAACCTCCTGTATCAACAACCGAAAAAGTTCTGCCGTTCCAAAGAACTTTGCCATATTGGCGATCGCGAGTGGTACCGGCTTCATCACTCACAATAGCGCGACGCGTTTCTGTAAGACGATTGAAAAGAGTTGACTTGCCCACATTCGGACGTCCAACGATAGCTACTAAATTTCCCATTGTTGATAGTTCGGATAGTTTGTTTTATGAATTGTAAAAATTACTTCGGTTCGTAACCGAAGCTTTCGAGCGATTTTGAAGAGTTTCTCCAATTGGGATTCACCTTAACATACAGCTGCAAAAAGACTTTCTTGTCAAAAAACTTCTGAATGTCTCTCCTGGCTTCCTCGCCCACTCGTTTCAAAGCCACACCGCCATGACCTATTATAATACCTTTCTGACTTTCACGCTCAACGAATATCGTTGCAGCAATACGGATGAGTTTTTTATCCTCTTTGAACTCCGTTACAAGCACCTCCACTGAGTAAGGAATCTCTTTGTCATAATACAAAAGTATCTTTTCGCGGATGATTTCGGATACTATGAAGCGTGAAGGCTTGTCGGTGAGCTGGTCTTTGTCAAAGTAATCGGGAGATTCGGGAAGCAATTCCACAATACGCTTCTGCACATTGTCAACATTGAAACGGGCTTTTGCAGAAAGCGGAACAATTTCCGCCTGAGGAATCTGCTCGTGCCAATATTCCACGAGCTTCGTAACTTCTTTCTCGTTGCTCAAATCAATCTTGTTTATAAGCACAAGAATCGGAATATTGAGCTTCTTGACTTTGGAAATGAAATCCTCGTTCTTGGATTGCTTCTCTACGGTATCGGTTACATAAAGAAGTATGTCCGCATCCTCAAGCGACGAAACCGAGAATGCGAGCATATCTTCCTGTAGTTTGTAATTAGGCTTAAGCACGCCGGGAGTATCAGAAAAGACAATCTGATAATCATCCGTGGAAACTATTCCCATAATCCTGTGGCGCGTGGTCTGCGCTTTGAAAGTGGCAATAGAAATTCTCTCGCCGACGAAAAGATTCATCAACGTGGACTTTCCCACATTGGGATTCCCAACTATGCTAACAAAGCCTGCCTTATGCATTACCTATTATTTTGCACTTTTATAGTCGTAAGCCCATTTCAGATAGGACGCGCCCCATACAAATCCCGCACCAAATGCACAGAATATAAGGTTGTCGCCTTTCTTAAGTTGGCTTTCGTAGTCCCACAACGCCAAAGGAAGTGTAGCTCCCGAGGTATTTCCGTAACGTTGTATGTCCATCATGACTTTTTCCATGGGAACTTCGAGACGTTTTGCAACAGCTTCGATAATTCTTACGTTTGCCTGATGAGGAACTATCCAGGAAATGTTATCCTTATTGAGATTGTTGCGCTCGGCTATGACATTGCAGGCATCACTCATGTTTGTTACCGCAAACTTAAAGACAGTGCGACCCTCCTGATGCAAATAATGCAAATGATGATCGATTGTGAAATGAGTAGGAGGACAAACGGAGCCACCACCTTTCTGAACGAGGAAAGGAAGTCCCTTGCCGTCGGTGCGAAGATAAGAATCAATCAAACCGTAATCCTCTTCGGTGGGTTCAAGAAGCACTGCTCCCGCGCCATCGCCGAAAATCGGGCAGGTGGAACGGTCGGTGTAATCCACGATAGAGGAAAGTTTGTCTGCACCACAAACAATTACTTTCTTATAACGCCCGCTACGAATAAGGTTTGCGCCGAGTTCGAGTCCGAAAAGAAAACCGCAGCACGCGGCTTCCATATCGAAAGTATAGGCATTGGTCATTCCCAAACGTCCAAGGACAATAGAGCCGGTGGAAGGGAGATGATAGTCGGGAGTTGAGGTTGCCATTACGAGACAGTCTATTTCTTTCGGGTCGGTTCCCGTGCGTTCAAGAAGTTGTTTGACTGCTTTGCGTGCCATATAGCTTGTGCCGAGTCCTTCTTCGTTCAGAATGCGACGCTCCTTAACTCCTATACGAGTCATAATCCACTCGTCGTTGGTGTCAACCATTCTTGAAAGTTCGTCATTGGTCAGCACGTATTCGGGAACGTAACCTCCTACTCCTGTTATTATAGCGTTTATATTATTAGCCATTTCCTCTTTTTTAATAATACGACAACTTGAAGACCATGCGACTTTCCGCGCAGTCTCCAAGCATTCATACTGTTTTTACTTCGGGACGAAGCAAATTATGCTTCCGCTCCTTTTTCGATTGCCACCTTGCCGCGGTAATAACCACAATCGGGGCATACTGTGTGATACACGTAAAGTGAGCCACAGTTAGGGCAAACTGCCAACGTAGGTGCTACAGCCTTATCGTGTGTTCTGCGCTTAAGGGTGCGGGTCTTGGATTGTCTTCTTTTAGGATGTGCCATTTTATTCTAAATGTTTATTTGTTTATTATTTTTTACTGTATTTCTGCCGAATGACTTTCGAGCCATTTCGTCATTGCAGGGTTGCATTCACCTTCTTCATGCACATGAACCGACGGAACATTGAGAGCAAGCGTTTCGAACACTCTGTGAGACAAATCAAGTGTGCCGTCGGCACGAGCCTCAAGCATGTCTTCGTCGTCGGTTTCCATGTCGGCGTTTGTGCATACCACCTTTACAGTATCTTCTACCTCCGTGTCGTAATTCATTTCGTCAAGACAGCGGGTACAAGTTATACGCAAAACGCCTTTCACCTTTATTTCCACAAGATAATCGTATTTCGAATCCTGTGATTTCCTTGCAGTGGCAACAACATCCACTTCACCGCCAACTACGTCCTCATTACCGAATTGTTTGAAGAATTCATTCTCCAAACGAATGCTTTTTTCTTCGTTTTTCTCGGCTAATTCCTTGACGTTTACTGTGCAATGTATCATATCTGTTGCGTACATACCACTAAAAGCGACCGCAAATTTATGATTTTTTGTGCTAATACGGAAGTTTATCCTTGGAAAATCATCAAAAAAGCGTATTCCACAATGTGTTTTGTACTTTTCCCGGGGCTTGTGGCGGGGTGTTAGGAATAATATTTCTATTTTTGCGTCAAATTACACATGATATGAGTGCAATAATAATGTGGTGTCTGGCCCACCTTAACTATTGGACAATAATTTTGTTCATGGCCGTTGAGAGTTCGTTCATTCCTTTTCCTTCCGAAGTGGTTGTGCCGCCGGCGGCATGGCTTGCCGCAAACGGCGAAAACGGTTTGAACATCGTTGGAGTTATAATTGCCGCAACTTTGGGTGCGGATATTGGCGCCACTATCAATTATGTTCTCGCCAAACTCCTTGGCAGACCCATTGTTTATGCTTTTGCCCGTTCCAAGATGGGGCACATTTGCCTGATTAACAAGGAAAAGGTGAAGCATGCCGAGACTTTCTTTGAGCATCACGGTGCTTCCTCCACATTTTTCGGTCGTCTCGTGCCTGCCGTAAGGCAGTTGATTTCCATTCCTGCCGGTTTGGCAAACATGCACTTCGGCAAGTTTATTCTTTTCACCACTCTCGGCGCGGGTGCATGGAACATTGTGCTTGCCGCAATAGGTTATTCGCTGTCGAAAGTGCCAGGAATGAAAAGCACGGAGGATATTGCCAATCTTTCTGCCAAATACAGCCACACCATAGGCTATGCCATTCTTGCCATTGTGGCTGTGGTGTTGTTGGTGATTATTATCAAGGAGACAAACAAAAAGCATAAAAAACAATAACTTCATCATGGACCATCTGCCAAAGGACCCTGCAATTTTGGTTTCAAGTGTAAACATGCTTCTGCGCGATAACGAATATGATTCTTTCGAAGAACTTTGCCACAGCTTCAATCGCAATCCAGACGAGTTGAAAGCTTTTTTGAAAGAGAACGGATATGTATATAGCGAGGAACAGAAACAAATACGCCCTTGCGGCTTTGACGAATAAGGAAAAGCATGATTAGCCGGGACGCAATAGAAACTGCCTACAGTTTCTTTCACCAAAAACAGAGAATATACGTCCATTCCACGATTGCAAGCCAGAAAGACGACATTGAGTACGCCATTTCTTCATACGTAGAGGGCATGAGTCCTGAGTTGTACCTCAAGATTTCGGAGGGGAAGGACGGTTTTCTGCTCAGACACGATTCTTTCGGCTGCGACATTGCCAATGCGGTGGAAAGACTCGAAAAAATGCTTTGAAGATATGGGCACGGCGCACAATGCAACGCTTCCCGCACGAAAGCCGAGGGAATCGAACTTCGAACTGCTGCGTATTGTGGCAATGATATTCATTGTAGCCCACCACTTTCTCATCGCCTCGGGAAATATAAACTATTACAGCCCAACCCTTTGCGGCGGCGAATTTGCCAATTCCTTTCTTGTGTGCGGCGTTGACTGTTTCATTCTTATTTCGGGGTATTTCGGCATAAAGTGCAACGTTTACAAATTTCTAAAGATTGTTTTTCTCATTCTTCTGACGGTTTTCATAGAGTATATACTCGCAACCATTCCCGCCACAAGCCGCTTCATAAACCTGCATTACGCCGTCCACCACATAGTGCCCCTGTTCAAAGACACGAACTGGTTCATACCGTCATACATAGGACTTATGCTCCTGTCTCCAATTCTCAACAAGGCTCTCGAACACGCTTCGTCCAAGGAGTTGACCGTTTGGACGGCAGCCATGACCGTTCTTTGTCTCTACTCATACTTTTTCAGCATTACACCGGTGGACACAACCGGATACAATCTCATTCAATTCATATACCTATATATATTAGGGAGATTTCTGAAGCATATCGGTAACGACATCAATGCCCCCCGCGCCGCCGCCATGTATATATGCGGAAGCCTTGCTGCCTACGCTGTATCGGTTTTTGTGAAACCGGGATTCACGGCATTTGCTTACAACAGCCCGCAAATACTCATCGCTTCTTCGGGACTGTTTCTGCTTTTCAGCAAAATAAAACTGCGTAGCAACGCAGTGAACATTGCAGCATCGACAACGTTCTGCGTATTTTTGTTTCACTATTCCATAATCTACAATCTTAAAAACGACTGCACCCTCTCCCAAGTTATACTTCTTTTTCTCGTTTCCTTTGGCATGGGGTTCGTAATCGGGCGATTTGCATCCGCGATTCTTGCAAAAACCGGCATAATAAAATAAGCGCGTATAGCTTCATAAAAAAACTACATGCCTTGTTGTAAAAAACACAAGGCACTTATTTCAAAATACAAGGCACATATTTTAAAATATATGCCTTGTATTTTTCGTCTTTTCAAACATCTGAAACGCAACAACTTACAAAAACAACTTTTTTGACCTCAAAAATCGTGTTCGGAGACATACGGAAAAGCTCGTTTTTGCAAAAATCAGCGCGTCAAGCGGACATGTCTTTTAATTCCACCCACAGGGGCATCACAAAAAACAGCGTCAACATGTTTTTCAGACAAATACGCAGAAATTAGTGGCAAATTCATACAAAAGCATGCTAAAACGCCACATTTTTCCCGACAAACACAAGCAGGAAAATAAATAGTGCTTTTTTCCGCAAATGCTTTGTCAAATCAAAATAAATAATTTACTTTGCAATACAGACATTAAAAATCAGCCATTCACTAACCTTAAAAAATTAGCATTATGGTAGAAGGACAGTTAAACAAAAGTGGATTGAATCCTGACAATTTCCGTAAAACCCTTAACGGAAAGGAGATTAATTTATATACTCTGCGCAACAGCGAGGGTAATGAAGTTTCACTGACAAACTATGGCGGCGCAGTTGTAGCCATAATGGTGCCCGACAAAAACGGACGCCTGGCAAACGTCATACAAGGTCATGACAATATAGACGATGTAATAAACAGCCCCGAGCCGTTCCTTAGCACGCTGGTGGGACGCTATGCCAACCGCATTGCAAAAGGAAAATTCGTACTCAATGGCAAGGACTACTATCTTGCAATAAACAACGGTCCGAACCATTTGCACGGCGGTCCCACGGGTTTCCATACAAAAGTGTGGGAAGTGGAGAGAGTGGACGAGCGCGCCATTGTGTTGAGAAATGTGTCGCCCTACTACGAAGAAGGCTTCCCCGGCGAACTGAGCATGACTGTCATGTTCACATTCACCGACAACAACGAACTGATAATTGACTATAAAGGCACTTGCAACAAGAAGACAATCGTTAACATGACTCATCACGGATTTTTCTCGCTTGCAGGAATAGCCAACCCCACCCCGTCGGCAGAAAACGTGATTTGCCAAATAAACGCAGACTATTATCTGCCCATAGACGAGACATCCATTCCCACGGGAGAGATTCTGAAAGTGGAAGGAACACCGTTTGACTTCCGCAATCCCCATGCTGTGGGCGACCATATCAACGATGATGACATACAGATTAAGAACGGCGCGGGATACGACCATTGCTTTGTGCTCAACAAGCACGAACCGGGCGAACTTACCTTTGCCGCAAAAATCAAAGAGCCGGAAAGCGGCAGAACAATGGAAGTTTACACCACCGAACCGGGAATACAATTCTACTCAGACAACTGGGCAGACGGCTACAAGGGACAAAACGGCGCAACATTCCCGCGTCGCAGCGCACTTTGCTTTGAAGCGCAGCATTTCCCCGACAGCCCGAACCACGCATACTTCCCCGCAGTGGTTTTGAAACCCGGAGAAATCTACACACAAAAGACTATATATAAATTCGGTGTGGAAGACTAAAAGACAACAACAGACAAAATTCATTCACTAATAAAATAATCTAAAAAATAAATTAATGGCACAAAAAACTAAACAATGGGCAGCGATTGTTATGATGGTCGCGCTCTTCGCTATGATTGCCTTCGTAACGAACCTTTGCTCACCTATGGCGGTAATCGTACAGAATCAATTCGGAGCTTCCGAGTTCCAATCGCAAATTGGTAACTATGCAAACTTCATAGCTTACCTTGTAATGGGTATTCCCTCAGGTATGCTCATCGTGAAGTTCGGTTACAAAAAGACAGCACTCCTTGCGCTCATCGTAGGAATTATCGGTATGGTGCTGGAACTCCTCTCCGGGACTCTTGAAAGCATGTGGATTTATCTTCTCGGCGCATTTATCGCCGGTTTCTGCATGTGTATGCTCAACACCGTAGTAAATCCTTTGCTCAATGTCCTTGGCGGCGGCGGCAACACGGGAAACCAGTTGATTCAGATAGGCGGTGCTTTCAACAGCGCAGCAGCTGTGGCTGTTTACATTATCCTCGGAGCTTTGATTGGTGAGGTAACGAAAGACACGGCAATTGTTGACGCAGCTCCCGCAATGTACATAGCATTGGGAATCTTTGTTGCAGCATTCATCGTATTGTTCTTTACTAAAATCGAAGAGCCCAAACAGGAACCCGTAAAGGCAGAACTTATAAAAGGAGCCTTGAGCCATCGCCACTTTGCCTTAGGTGCTTTGGCAATATTCCTTTACATGAGCGTTGAAGTAGGTACTCCTACCTACATGATCAAATATCTCATCAGCGATGTAGGCATTTCAGCCGGCGTAGCTTCGTTGATAGCAGCAGTATATTGGTTTGCCATGTTCATAGGTCGTTCAATCGGCGGTTCAATCGGCGGAAAAGTTTCCAGCCGTGCCATGGTTTCAACCGTAGCTATAGCAGCAATCATATTATTGGCGTTCGGTATGTTGGCACCAAGCACATTGACAGTACAAGTTCCCGGTGTTGACTGGGCAAATCTCTCCGTAATCTGGGTAGATGTGCCTGTCGGCGTTGCAGCATTCATTTGCGTAGGTCTTTGCACCTCTGTAATGTGGGGCGGAATCTTTAACATGGCTGTCGAAGGACTTGGCAAATACACAGCAGCAGCTTCAGGAATCTTTATGACAATGGTTTTCGGTTGCGCAATAATGGTTGCACTCCAGGCAGTGGTTGCAGAACAAACCGGAAGCTACCTCGTAAGCTACATAATCCCGCTTGCTTGCGCAGCATACATTCTTTTCTATGCTTTGGTGGGCAGCCGCGTGAAAAAGACAGAAGCAGAATAATAAGAAACTTAATTAAAATGTCCGGCAGAGGAAATCCTCTACCGGACATAACCTAAAAAATAAAAGATTATGAAATTAAAAATAGATGACGTTCGCAGCCGTTTCATCAAACACTTTGACGGTAGCACAGGAAACGTTTATGCTTCACCGGGACGTATTAATCTTATCGGCGAACATACAGATTACAACGACGGTTTCGTATTTCCGGGAGCCGTTGAGCAGGGGATTATCGCAGAAATCAAACCTAACAAATCCCGTAAGGTTTGCGCTTATTCCATTGACATGAAAGATTACGTAGAATTCAGTCTTGACGACGAACAAGGTCCTTCTGCTACTCATTTCCGCTTCGTTTACGGTGTTTGCCGTGAGATGATGAAACTCGGAGTTCCCGTAGAAGGATTCAACACTGCCTTTGCAGGTGATGTGCCTCTTGGTGCAGGAATGTCTTCGTCCGCTGCTCTTGAAAGCACATTCGCTTTTGCGTTGAACGATCTCTTTGGCGGAAATAAAATAGACAAGTTTACTCTTGCAAAAGTAGGTCAGGCTACCGAGCATAACTATATCGGCACAAACTGTGGCATTATGGATCAGTTCGCATCGGTTTTTGGTAAAGCAGAGAACCTTATGCGTCTTGACTGTCGCTCTTTGCAGTATAAATATTTCCCCTGGCATCCGAAAGATTACCGTCTTGTTTTACTCAACTCGCAGGTTAAGCACGAACTTGCAAATTCTGCATACAACCAACGTCGTAAGAGTTGCGAAAATGTCGCAGAAGTTTTGAAACAACGCTTCCCCGGTGTTAAATCTCTGCGCGATGCAAACTATGACATGCTTGATGCTGTTAAAAACGAAATAAGCGAGGAAGACGCTTTGCGCGCAAAATATGTTATTGGTGAGAAATATCGTGTAATGGAAGTATGTGTTGCGCTCGAAGAAGACGATTACGAAGAAGTGGGACGCAAGATGTTTGAAACCCATCACGGACTTTCCAAGGAATATGAGGTTTCTTGCCCCGAACTCGACTTCCTTAACGACGTGGCAAAGAGTTGCGGTGTAACCGGTTCCCGTATTATGGGCGGCGGTTTCGGAGGTTGCACAATCAATCTCGTAAGCAACGAATTGTACGACAATTTTGTTGGAACGGCAAAGCAAGCTTATAAAGAGAAATTCGGTATCGAGCCTATCTGCATCGATGTTGTTATCGGCGATGGTTCTCGCAGACTCTGCTAATTACCGTAAAAAGTAAATACACAACGCCCTGCTCCGTTTGCGGGGCGTTGTTTTTTATATCCTCTCCCTTTTCTTGATGAGTGAAATGAGTATCCTGCAATTTGCAACAATCTTCGGCTTTGCGATATTTGTCATCGCAACTTTCTGTCTTGCTTTTTTTAATAAGCCGAAACACAAAACTCCCCGACCGCACGCATTCGGCAGCGCGGAAATCAAATTTTCGGAAAAGGAAAACCGTTTCGTCATACGCGGCAGGCGTTTCATTCCCGTCAGCGTGGCTGTAAATTTGTTTTTCAATGCTTTTGACAAAGACCTCTATGCCGCAAGAAAATCGGAAGAAACAGGTATGTCCAAAGACAAAATCATTGAAGAATGGGACTTACACCGCGAACGCGCGAGGGCAACGGGAATATTTCTACACAAAGAGGTAGCAGCATTCTTCACAGGCTCAAACATGAAAGGAAGTTTCCGTTTCACTTTCAACGGCAAGTATTATCTGGCTGACGAAATCATAAACATTGAAAAGGAGGAAAGCCTTTTCAGACAATTCATAAGTCAGAATCCGTTGCAAGTCTATCGCACTAATTTTCTTGTTGCCGACAGTACGTGGCGACTTGCGGGACGTGTGGCTTTTATTGGCAAATGCTCCGACGGTTATGTGCTTTACGATTGGAAAAGAAGGAACGGAATTACCGACAAATACGGCAATGCTATCACCGAAAACGCTTTCGACCAAAAAGGAACAAACGGACTTGAAAACATTTGGGACACTCCTTTCTGGCACTACGCTCTGCAGCTCAATTTATACCGCGCCATTTTGGAAAAGAACCACCATCTGAAAATCTGCAACATTTATCTCATTGACATTAGCCCGCAAAGAGACAACTTTGCAAAGATTCCGATTCCCTTGCTTGACAACGAACTGAAAGCCGCGCTTGAATTTCTCGCAGGTAAGGACAATTCTGCCTTTCCGAGCCTTTAACACGCATTTATTTCTTCGCTGCCTTTTCCGCCTCTGCCTTGGCTTTCTCCGCGTCTGCTATTATCTTTTCCACTTCTTCGAATTTGCTGCCCATATTAAGCGCAAGATAAATATTATATAGCGGACGTCCCCACCATTCCACCGAATTCGGGTTCAGCAAACGGTAATGTTCCATATAGGGAAGCGCGGTGCGCAACAGTTTATCCTCCTCACGTTTAATATTTCGTATCTCTTCCAGCTTCATATCCGATTTCACCTTTTCGCGAAGCATTGTGGCTTTGGCAAGATAGGCAGCCCCAACATTATAATAAGCCTCCGAATAAGCGGAATCGCTCTGGATTATGCTCTTCGACAATTCTATGCAGTCGTCATAGCGTTTCATTTTAAGCAAAACCAAACTTCTGCCATATTGTGCCATTACCGAACGGGGATCGTGCTTCAGCAAATTGTCGGCAAGAGCCATGGCTTTGTCAAACTCCCCTTCGTTGTTGTAGCAGTCTATCAGGTTTGTGAAAAAGTAGTCCAACTGCGGATATTCCTTTGAACCTATTTTCAAAATTTCCTTCAATGCCGCCGTATCTTTCCCTGCTTTGTATATCCTGGCTGTCAATTCCAATTCCTTTTGCCTGTATGTCGTGTCTTTCAACGCCGCAGCGTTATATTTGAAGAAATTCTCCCTGTTGTTGGTCTGATAGGCGCATACCGTAGCCCAATATGCGGCACGGATCATGCTAAGGCTGTCTTTTTTCGACACCTTGCTTCTGCCGAAAAGCGGGTTGGTACGTATGTCGTAATACATGGAGAAATAATTATATGCGTTGGCAAAATCCTTTTTAAGCAGAAGAAACTGTCCGCCATTATATAAATTGGTGTATTGCGACCTTATCAAATCGCCATGTGAGCCGCGATACTTGTAGCTCACCTTTTTCTTTCCTTTTTTCCTCGCAGCATACGCCTCCATTGTGTCGCATCTCACGGCATAACTATACATGTTCAGCACACTGTTGAAAAGTCTTGCCGTGTCATACTTCTGTTTCAGATAAGCATTCCTGTTTTGGTTTTCGTTTACCACAAGCCACGCCTCAACTCCGTAGTGCAGCAACTCCGGGTCGTCTTTGAATTTATCGTTTTTAAGGCAGTTTTCCACCGTTCCCGTAACACCCTCGTTTTTATTCTTCAGTTGCTCACGAATCTGACGGTATTCTTTTTGGGCATAAGCACAAGAGCCGATCATTAACATCAAAACACTCAGAGATACAATCTTTTTCATAAAATCTCAACCTTAAAAACTTGTGCAAAGATAAGTATTTATAACGAAATCGCAGATTTCCTCACCATGTCCAAGCCCACATTACCGCAAACCACCCCGTTTCTGCCACCGTCATTCCCTTTCTCCGCTCTGCTTCCCCATGCACAAAATGGAGTAAAACACAAGTTTTTCCGCAAAAAGCTGATATACAGAAAATTACCCGTTTTTACAAGACTTTCATAAGTTGTTGTACATCAGATTCTTATGATTGCAAAAAATACAAGGCACTTATTTTAAAATATAAGGCACATATTTTAAAATACATGGCTTGTATTTTTTACGACAAGCCATGTGTTTTTTCGCACATCCCCAAAACGCAAGTATTTTTCCCGCAAATACGCCGAAAACGAACGCAAACATTCTTCGAAAAAAGCATATATCATTGCAGTCAACACACATTGAACAAGGTTTTTCGGCATACCCGAATCTATCCCGCTTATTTTGATTAAATTTGCAAGGTGAATTAAAAGGCTAAAATTAAAAACATGTCATGTATTCTCTTCATTGAAACCTCCACGAAAGTGTGTTCCGTGGCAGTAAGCGAAGACAACCACATAATCTATCATAAAGAAGATTACGAAGGTCCCAACCAAGCCCGCATACTCGCCCCAATGGTTAAAGAAGCCCTGTCGTTTGCCGACAGCCACGCCATACCGCTCAACTATGTAGCCGTAAGCGAAGGTCCGGGTTCATATACGGGACTGCGCATCGGGTGTTCCACAGCCAAGGGACTGTGTTACGGCAGAAACGTAAAGCTCATAGCCGTGCCCACACTCAAAATCTTAGCCGTGCCGCTGCTTTTGTATCGCGAGGACATTGAAGACGACGCACTGTTTTGCCCCATGATCGATGCCAGACGCATGGAAGTTTACTGCGCAGTCTATGATCGCGCACTACGCGAAGTAATGCCGGTGAAAGCACAAGTGGTGGAAGCCGACACATTCACCGAAACAGCCGGAGGCAAACCTATATATTTCTTCGGCAACGGGGCGGCAAAATGCAAAGACGTGATAACATGTCCCAATGCTCACTTCATTGACAACATAGAGCCTTTGGCAAAAAACATGCTCCCGCTCGCCAATCAGACCATACGCAACGAAAAATTTGAAGATGTGGCTTATTTCGAACCTTTCTACCTGAAAGACTTCGTAGCAACCATGCCCAAGAAACTCCTATAACGTATATGGAATACAACACTACAAGAGAAAAAATAATAATGCCGGAGTACGGCAGACTCGTACAGAATCTCGTGGAATTTGCAATCACCATTCCCGACCGCGATGAGCGTAACCGCTTTGCCGAAAGCATAGTAAGGGTAATGGCAAACTGCAATCCACAAAATCGCAACATACCCGGTTTTCGCCACAAGCTTTGGGATCACCTTGCAATGATTTCCGATTACAAACTCGATATTGACTATCCGTTTCCTGTGAACAGAAAAGCCATAGAAGAAAAGCCGGAACGTGTGCCCTATCCCACAAACAAAATAAAATATCGCCATTACGGACACCTTGTTGAGACACTCCTCGACGAAATAGCCCGTATGCCCGAAAGCGACGAGCGAAACGAACTCACAAAACTCGCCGAAGGACAAATGCGAAGAAGTCTTGAAATGTGGAATAAGGATTCTCTTAACGACAAGAAAATCCGAAAGGACTTTGATCAGTACACAAACAGGAACAAATAGCAACTTCCCGAAAAATGGCTTCATTCCTCGTAGAAGGCGGGCATCAGCTCACAGGCGAAATCACACCTCAGGGCGCAAAAAACGAAGCGTTGCAGGTTATCTGTGCCACATTGTTGACCGCAGAAGAAGTAAAAATCTCAAACATTCCCGAAATACTCGACGTGGCAAACCTTCTGGATTTGCTGAGACAAATGGGCGTGAGAGTCGAAAAGCTTTCCAAGGGCGAATATGTGTTTTGTGCCGACAGAATAGACGAGAACTATGTGGGCAGCGAGGAATTTGCATCACAGTGCGCCAAACTTCGCGGAAGCGTAATGCTTACCGGTCCGCTGCTTGCCCGTTTCCATAAAGCCACACTTGCAAAACCGGGAGGCGACAACATAGGTACGCGCCGCCTTGATACACATCTGCGCGGACTTGCCGCACTCGGAGCCAAATTCGAGGTAAACGAAAACAGCGACACCTGCCACATCACCGCCGAAAAGATAAAAGGAACATACATCCTCCTTGACGAAGCATCGGTAACGGGAACCGCCAACATAATAATGGCAGCCGCAATGGGCGAAGGGGTAACAACCATTTACAATGCCGCCTGCGAACCATATTTGCAGCAACTATGCAGAATGCTTGTGGGAATGGGTGCAAAAATCGAAGGAATAGCCTCAAATCTTCTCACAATAACGGGAGCTAAAGTGCTTCACGGCACAACCCACACCATACTTCCCGACATGATTGAGGTAGGAAGTTTCATTGGCATGGCTGCAATTTTGGGTGGAGGCATTACTATTAAAAATACTTCGCCACGCAATCTCGGCATAATCCCCGAAACTTTCAAACGTCTCGGAATTCGACTGCGAATAAAGAACAACGATATAATAGTTCCCAAACAGAATCACTACCAGATAGAAACTTTTATCGACGGTTCCATAATGACTATCAGCGATTCGCCTTGGCCCGGTCTCACTCCCGACCTTCTGAGTGTGCTTATAGTAACTGCCACACAAGCCAACGGAACTGTGCTTTTTCATCAAAAGATGTTTGAGAGCCGTTTGTTTTTTGTTGACAAACTAATCTCAATGGGTGCGCAAATAATCCTTTGCGATCCCCACAGGGCGGTAGTTGTGGGACACAATCACAAATTTCATCTCAAAGCAAGGCGCATGGTTTCACCCGACATCCGAGCCGGCATCGCCCTTCTCATAGCTGCGATGAGCGCAGACGGCACAAGCCGCATAGACAACGTGGAACAAATTGACAGAGGTTACTCCGAAATAAGCGAAAGACTGAATAAACTCGGAGCAAAAATAATCAGAATTGACTGACATGCTTTTTGACGACGCAATATTAGTAGGAAAAATCATAAAATCTCGCTCTGCAAAAGGCGACGTTCAGATTAATCTTTCAAACATAACAAGTGATATGTTTGACGGAAAGTTTCTGCTGCTCGACATAGAGGGCATAAAAGTTCCGTTTAAGATTGCGAGCCTTGACGAAAGGGCTAACTGCATGTTTGTAAGCTTTGAAGAATGCCGCAAAAGCCATGACGAAATCGTGGGATGCCCCGTGTATTGCCGCAAAGAGGATTTGCAAGGCATGACAGAGGATTCGATAAGCATTAACCCGAACATATTAAAAGGCTTTAAGGTTCTCGACTCGAAACTCGGGGACATAGGAACGATTAAAAGCATTGACACTTCTACCATAAACACCGTTGTGTATGTTCAAGGGCACACGGGGCGGGAGATTCTAATTCCTCTTGCAGAAGAATTTATTGAAGACCTTGACATAACCGACAGAATTCTCCGACTCTCCATTCCCGAAGGGCTGATAAGTGTCAACGACTAAAGAAACACCAACTAAAACCGATGAACAAAAGACGTATTGCAATTTTAGGCTCTACCGGTTCGATAGGCACCCAAGCTTTGAAAGTCATTGAGGAACATCCCGATGTTTTCACGGCAGAAGTGCTGACGGCAAACAGTAATGTTGCACTCCTTGCCCGACAAGCAAGAAAATTCAAGCCCGATTCGGTGGTCATTGCCGATGAAAGCAAATACAACGAGCTGAAAGATTTGCTTGCTGACGAAGATGTGAAAGTTTATGCCGGGCAACAGGCAATTTGCGACGTGGTTGGGCTGGGCAACATAGATTTGGTTCTTGTTTCTGTGGTAGGATTTGCGGGGCTTTTGCCTACAATCAGTGCCATTGAAGCACATAAGCCAATTGCTTTGGCTAACAAGGAAACGCTTGTGGTAGCCGGCGAAACCATCAACAGGCTTATTGCAGAAAACAAGGTTCCTCTTCTTCCAGTCGACAGCGAACATTCGGCAATATTCCAATGTCTTGCCGGCGAAGGAGACAATCAGATTGAAAAAATTCTGTTAACGGCTTCGGGAGGTCCGTTCCGCAATTTCACAAAAAAGGAACTCGAAACCATAACCGTGGAACAGGCTCTTCATCATCCCTCATGGAACATGGGAGCCAAGATAACTATCGACTCGGCTACCATGATGAACAAAGGATTCGAGGTTATCGAAGCCAAATGGCTGTTCGGAGTGAGTGAAAAACAAATAGAAGTGCTCGTACATCCCCAAAGCATAGTACACTCTGCGGTACAATTTGCCGATGGTGCCGTCAAGGCGCAGCTCGGAATGCCCGACATGCGAATTCCTATTCAATATGCGTTCAGCTATCCCTGTCGTCTGCCTATGAAAAGCGAAAGGCTCGACCTTGCAACGCTCGGACAACTTACTTTCTCCGCTCCCGACACCGACAAATTCCCGTGTCTGGCACTCGCTTTCCAAGCCATAGAGCGCGGAGGTTCGTTGCCATGCGTCATGAATGCCGCCAACGAAGTGGCTAATCAGGCTTTCCGCAACGGAGAAACGAGTTTCACGTCAATAGGAGACATCATAGGCGAAACCATGACCGTCGTGCCGTTCACCGCAAAGCCCACTGTGGAAAATCTTTTGGACATAGACCGTGAGGCACGCGCCAAAGCCTCGGAAATAATCAATAAAAAACATTAATCTCGAAATAACAAACTTAACGGATGGAATCTTTTTTGATACGCGCCCTGCAACTTATCTGCTGTTTTTCAATATTAATATTCCTGCATGAGGGCGGGCACTTTCTTGCTGCCAAACTTTTCAAAGTCAGAGTGGAAAAATTCTGCCTTTTCTTCGACCCGTGGTTCACGCTCTTCAAGTTCAAACCCAAACATAGCGACACGCAATATTGCCTTGGCTGGCTTCCGCTCGGCGGATATGTCAAGATAGCCGGCATGATTGACGAGTCGATGGACACGGAGCAAATGAAACGTGCGCCACAGCCTTGGGAATTTCGCACAAAGCCCGCATGGCAACGCCTGATAATTATGGTGGCAGGCGTAGTGGTTAACTTTCTGCTTGCACTCTTCATCTATTCCATGGTGCTCTATGTATGGGGCGAGACATACACTCCCGTAGAAAAAATGACCCATGGCATGGCATACAGCGAGCAGGCTCACAAACTCGGATTCAGGGACGGCGATATACTGATAGGCACCAACACTGAAAAATTCCGCAGTTTCGACAGCAGCGAAAGCGTTACCAACGCATATCGTGCGCTTTCCAACTCCACCGAAGCCTATGTGCTGCGCAACGGAAAGCAGGAGACGATAAAACTTCCCGGCAATATGAACATGCTGTCAATGATAAAATCCGAGCCTCCCTTTGTTCAAACCCTCATACCCTCGACGGTTGACAGCGTAATGCCCGGTTCGCCGGCGGCAAAAGTAGGAATAAAAGCAGGAGACCGCATTGTGGCGTTCGGAAACCGCACCGTGGCTTCGTGGAACGAGATTAACGACGAGCAGGGGCGCATTGCCGATGCGCTGACCACTGCCAACCATGCCGACAGCCTTGCGCTGCGAAACATAACGGTTGCCGTGGTTCACAAAGGCGCAACCACGCCCGACACATTGCACATGACCATGACTACCGACTATAAAATAGGAGTTACATACGGCATGGCACTGAAAGACTACGAACAGAAAACCATAAGATTCGGTCTTTTGGAATCCATACCCGCAGGCGTGGACCACGGTATCAGAGTATTGAAAGGATATGTGGACGATATGAAATACGTGTTCACCAAAGACGGAGCAAAAAGTGTGGGAAGCTTCGGAGCCATAGGCAGCATGTTCCCCGCCAATTGGGTATGGCAGCGTTTTTGGGAGCTTACCGCATTCATAAGCATAATACTTGCTTTCATGAACATCCTGCCAATTCCCGCGCTCGACGGAGGACACGTGTTCTTTCTGCTCTACGAAATGATAACCCGGCGCAAACCGTCGGAAAAATTCCTGACCTACGCGCAAGTCGTGGGCATGACACTGCTAATACTCCTCATGCTGTTTGCTATTTCGAACGACGTGAGGAACTTCCTTCTGAAATTCATAATGTAAGAGTCTGAAATACAATCGCCTATATAGCACGCCGCACACAGTCTGTCTGTATGCGGCGTGTTTTTGTTTCCCACTTTCAATCCTCTGATAATCGCATCATTTTTTTGAACACGCAGAGACGAATTTTCTATTCAAATTGCGGTTTTTATAAGCCTTTGTTTTTCAGCTGCTTACTTCGTTCGAAAAATTACACGGCTTTTTTTCGAAAATATATGGCTTGTATTTTAAAACAAGTGCCTTGTATTTTGAAATATATGCCTTATGTTTTTTACGAAATCCGCAAACAAAAATTTCCGCATCATAAAGCGTCATTCCTCCTTTCCCTTTTAGTTCAAATTGTCATTCATCCGTTACATTTCCCGACAAAAATCCACGAAAATCTTTCTCGTGCAAAACAACGCGCATCATACGGTCAGTTTTCCTTTTCAAATTTGCGGAAGACGTTTATTTTTCGTAATTTCGCAACATAAATCCATCGAAACGCGAAAACAGAAACAATAAACAACAAAACATACAGAGTAATGAAGAAATATAATTTCAACGCGGGACCGTCCATACTGCCCCAACAAGTAATCAAAGCCACCATTGACGCTTGCACTGACTTTGAGAACACCGGTCTCTCGCTTATGGAAATAAGCCACCGCAGCAAAGAATTCCAGCCTGTCATGGACAATGCCGAAGCACTTATGAAAGAGATTCTCGACATTCCCGAAGGCTACAGAGTGCTCTTCCTCGGCGGCGGTGCCAGCACACAGTTCTGCATGGTGCCTTTCAACCTCTTGGAAAAGAAAGCCGCTTATCTCAACACCGGCACATGGGCAAAGAAAGCCATAAAAGAGGCAAAACTCTTCGGAGAAGTTGTTGAAGTGGCTTCGTCTGCCGCAGACAACTATACATATATTCCAAAAGATTACACAGTACCTGCCGACGTGGACTATTTCCACATCACCACCAACAATACTATTTACGGAACTGAAATACGCAAGGAACTCGACAGCCCCGTACTGATGGTTGCAGATATGTCGAGCGACGTACTTTCACGCCCTGTTGACGTATCAAAATACGCCCTCATCTACGGCGGTGCACAGAAGAACCTTTCTATGGCAGGCGTAACATTCGTAATAGTCAAGGAAGACGTTCTCGGAAAGGTTAGCCGCCCCATCCCCACAATGCTCGACTATCGCACACACATTGCAAAAGGTTCAATGTTCAACACTCCTCCCGTTGTGCCCGTTTACTGCGCAATGAAAACCCTTGAGTGGATTAAAGAAAAAGGCGGAGTGAAAGCCATGGACAGACTCGCTCACGAACGTGCAGACATACTTTACAGCGAAATAGACCGCAACAAACTTTTCCGTGGCACAGTGAAAGAAGAAGACCGTTCGCTCATGAACATCTGCTTCGTAATGAACGACGAATACAAAGAACTCGAAGCCGATTTCATGGCATTTGCCACCGAAAAAGGAATGGTGGGAATCAAAGGTCATCGTTCTGTCGGCGGTTTCCGTGCTTCCTGCTACAACGCCATGCCTGTGGAAGGTGTGAAAGCACTTGTGGAAGCAATGAAAGAATTCGAAGCAAAACATTAACAAACAACTTTCGGGTTGGAAAGCCGTATTGCAATGCAGCGTGGCTTCCAACCCGATTTTGATATAAAGAAACCCTGAAAATGAAAGTATTAATAGCAACAGAAAAGCCTTTTGCACCCGCAGCAGTGGAAGGCATCAAAAAAGAAGTAAGCGAAGCTGGTTACGAACTCGCACTTCTTGAAAAATATACCGAAAAGAAACAACTTCTTGACGCAGTGGCTGATGCCGATGCGCTTATCATCAGAAGCGACAAAATAGACAACGAAGTTTTCGACGCAGCCAAACAACTTAAAATAGTTGTTCGCGCAGGCGCAGGATATGACAATGTGGATCTTGCAGCAGCTACAGCCCACAAAGTAGTGGTGATGAACACACCGGGACAGAACTCAAACGCAGTTGCAGAACTTGTGCTCGGACTTTTGGTATATGCCGTGCGCAACTTCTATAACGGAAAAACCGGTACGGAACTCAAAGGAAAGAAACTCGGCATTCTTGCTTTCGGAAATGTAGGTCGCAACGTGGCACGCATAGCCAAAGGTTTCGGAATGGACGTTTACGCTTTCGACGCGTTCTGTCCTGCAAGTGCCATAGAAGCAGCCGAAGTTACCCCCGTGGCTTCACGCGATGAACTTTTCGAGAAATGCGACATTGTAAGCCTTCATATTCCCGCTACCGATGAAACGCGCAACAGCATAAACTATGACGTAGTTACCAAACTGCCTAAGAACGGCATACTTATCAATACCGCGCGCAAAGAAGTGATTGACGAAGAAGGTTTGATCAAAGCCCTTGCAGAACGCGAAGATTTGAAATACATTGCCGACATAGCTCCCGAACGCGCTGCAGAATTTGCAGAGAAATTCCCCGGACGCTATTTCGCAACTCCCAAGAAAATGGGTGCACAAACCAAAGAAGCCAACATCAATGCGGGAATTGCTGCCGCTTGTCAGATTGTCGGATTCTTAAAAGACGGCATCACGAAATTTCAGGTAAACAAATAAAACAAACCGCAAAAGACATGGCAACAGTAAAACCGTTTCGCGGTTTACGTCCACCCCAGAATCTTGTGGAAAAGGTGGAAAGCCGCCCCTACGATGTGCTCAATTCGCAAGAAGCACGCGAGGAAGCCGGCGACAACGAAATGTCGTTGTACCATATTATAAAGCCCGAAATAAATTTTCCGGAGGGGACGAGCGAATACGATCCGCGTGTGTATGAAAGCGCAAAGGAACAATTTGCAAAGTTTCAGGAGAAAGGTTGGCTCGTACAGGACGCAGAGGAAAACTATTACCTCTACGCCCAAACCATGAACGGGAAAACCCAATACGGAATTGTAGTTTGTGCAGCAGTTGAGGATTACATGAACGGAGTAATCAAACGTCATGAACTTACCCGCAAAGATAAGGAAGAAGACAGGATGAAACATGTGCGTACTACCAATGCTAATATGGAACCTGTCTTTCTTGCATATCCCGATGACAAAGAGCTGAACGAACTAATCTCTCGTTATGCCGCCCAGGAGCCTGTTTACGATTTCATTGCGCCTATTGATGGATTCGGACACAAGTTTTGGATAATTTCAAACGGAGATGACAAGAAACTCATCACAGAGCGTTTTGCCCAAATGACTTCGCTTTACATTGCCGACGGACATCATCGCTCGGCTGCGGCAGCTCTTGTAGGCGCAGAGAAAGCCAAGAACGATCCTAACCATAACGGTAAAGAAGAATACAATTATTTTATGGCGGTTTGCTTTCCAGCCAACCAACTTACCATTCTTGATTACAACCGCGTGGTAAAAGATTTGAATGGTCTCACTCCCCGTCAGTTCCTTAACGCTCTCACCGATGATTTTGTCATTATTGAGAAAGGCACAGAGAATTTCCGCCCCACACGCCACCATGAATTTTCACTTTATCTCTGTGGCAAATGGTACGCTCTCGAAGCTAAAGACGGTTCTTTCGATGAAGAGGACCCGATAGGAGTACTTGACGTGGACATTTCCTCACGACTTATTCTCGACAAGATTCTCGGCATAAAAGATTTGCGCTCTTCCGACCGCATAGATTTCGTTGGCGGTTTGCGCGGACTTGATGAATTGCGTCGCAGAGTCGATTCCGGAGAAATGGTAGCGGCCCTCGCACTCTATCCGGTGTCTATGAATCAAATCATGACCATTGCCGACAGCGGGAAAATCATGCCGCCGAAAGCCACATGGTTCGAACCAAAGTTACGCAGCGGTCTGATTGTTCACAAACTCGACTAAGCGCAGCGCAGAACAAAAAAACATTAACTACAAATAGAATGCGCAGAATTTTTACTCTGCGCATTTTTTGTTTTAACTTACATATCATGAATTTTTATAAGAAAGCGGCGATACTCTCTACCATTGTTCTTTCAACCGGTGCCGCAGCCCAAAACAAAGCAGAGGTAATAACCGAAAAATCTCCGTCGCGAGCGGAATATTTTTCTTGGATTAACAACACCAACGAGGGAGCAAGCGAAGAGCAGACCCTTATTAACCTCGATTTTTTCCGTTGGCTGAAAAACACCTACGGCATGCAGCTTGACATATATGCCTTTGACGCAGGTGCAATTGACGGTGCAAACATCTACGGATCCACAAATCAACCGCGTTTCAAGAAACATTTTCCAAACGGTTTCGGACCTGTGGCAAAAAGTGCGGCAAGTCTCGGCACCCGTCTCGGCATTTGGTGCGGTCCAGACGGTTTCGGCAACACGGAACAAGAGGCTAACGAGCGAATAGATATGATGGCGGGACTTGTAGAGAAGTATAATTTCGGACTTTTCAAGATGGACGGCGTTTGCGGAGCGTTGCGAAGCACAAAGTGGGACTACTTTGACAAAATGATGACCCGCATACGCAAGACATCGCCCGATTTCATTCTTCTCAATCACCGTCTCGACCTCGGACCGGGCACAAAACATTCCACCACATTCCTTTTGGGCGGCGAGGAAACCTACATCGACATCCTGATGACTAACTCCATGACTGCGCCACACCACCGTGCGCAAGCCATAAGCCGAAAAGCTCCAGACAATCTCACTCGTCTCACAGAGGACCACGGTGTATGCCTATCCTCATGCCTTGACTTTTGGGAAGATGACCTTGTGCTTCAGGCGTTCGGGCGTGAACTTATCCTTGCACCCGAGCTTTACGGCAACCCGTGGCTCCTGCGCGATGACGAATTCCCCCAGTTGGCTTTCTTCTTTAATCTCCACCGCCAGTACGCCGATATTCTCGTAAACGGACAAAGGTTGCCGGAAAACAATTACGGTCCCGAAGCCCTGACACGAGGCGACGGAAACACAAGATTCATTACACTCAGAAATCTGACCTGGAACACCGTTACCTATCACGTAAATCTTGGCAAGGAAGTGGGACTTGAGCAAAACGGTAACAAGGTTAAAGCGCGCCTTTACCATCCTTACATCTACGACATGGGAAATCATTCCTACGGTTCTACGATAGACGTAAAAGTTTTGCCTTTCCGCGCCGCGCTTCTCAAAGTTACCAATGTTAAAGAGAAAGACAAAGTAGCACTTAGCGGAATACCTTATAATATAGTCAATGATTACAGCGGCAATCCCACGATAAAACTGCTCGGCATGCCGGGTATGAGCTATAAGGTGAAATTTGACGGCGGCAACATCAGTTTCAAATCTGCCGACATTGACGGCAAGAAAGTTGGAACCAAAGGTGCTAATGTCAAATTCCCGGGTGAAAAGCTCAAGGAAGATTTCTATCGCCACATAGGCGAGATGAATGCGTGCGACATCCCTGCCGATGCACAGACTCTCTATTATTCCACATGCTATGCCGCAGACAACAACGCCCTTGAGACACGTTCGCTGCTCCGCTCGGGAGAAACTAAGATTCCGCAGGTGAAAGCCGCGCGCGATGCCTTCTTTAATCAGAAAATTTTCAAGGAACGCGAAATCTGGGACAAATATCTCTTTGACGGAGATTTGAAATCGGCGTTCTCGGTAGCCGTTCGCTGGGGCGACCATAAGGCTGACGGCTCCACGGCATTCATGGTTGACATGGGCAAAGTGCAAAAGCTCGACAAAATAACCTTCGACAGCCCTGACGAATACTCCATAAGTCCATACAAGTCGGAAGAAGGCACAAGACTTTATGTATCCTCCGACCTCAAAGACTGGAAAGCAATATCTTTCTACATAGGAACTCACGCCGAAGCCGATGTTTCGCAAGCCGGTCCCATAAGATATTTGCGCCTTGACCGCACTCCTTTAAGAGTGTCCGAAGTTTCCGGTTTCGTAAACGGGCAGGAAGTAGACCGCACAAACTGGCGCGCGTCAAACTTGTTCCGCAATTATTACGGAGCAAAGAAAGCGTGGAGCAATTCATTCAAGCTTGACGAAATTCCCGACAAGGCATATCTCTGCATAGCCGTTAACGGCGAGAGCGGAGAGGACGGCGCATGGGCAGCAATAAAAGTTGACGGAAAATACATTGGCTGCCCCGACCGTGCACCCTCTTTCAACGCCAACACATGGGAATACCGCGTTCAGCCGGTTAACAAAAACTACACGTTCTACGTTCCCCTCACTCCCGACATGAAAGGCAAGAACATCGAAGCCTTTGTTCTCGGACTCAACGACTCGAATCTCAAACCCGAAGTCTATCTGAGCACATACCCCATACCTTTCAAGCAAAAGCAACTCACGCTTCACAAATAATCTCACCCTACACAATGCAAAAACCACCCCTGTCAGCAAGTCAGGGATGGTTTGTTTTCATACGCAAATGCAGGGTGTTTTCAAACACATGGGAAATAAGAAAAAACATAAGGCATATATTTTAAAATACAAGGCACTTATTTTAAAATAAGTGCCTTGTATTTTTCGCCATTTCAAGCATCTGAAAAACAACAACTTGCAAAGGGCATATTTTTCGCCGTAAAAAACGGCGTTTTTGCGCTATACAATATTATATATAACTTGCCCGTCCCACCATTCATCACACGCCGCCGTTTGCAAGCCGTAATGAACAGCCCTCATGGCAATACCGCCACATAACACAGGAACTTCTTATCATATATAGCATTGCAGGCACACCTAAAAGGGACATTCGGATATTTTTTGTTGATATTTGTCCGAAATTGCTACGATAATGTTAACTTTGTACTTGAATTTATCGACTTGTGATGAACAATACTGATAGTTTGAGGGCATACACCGCCCTCCATTCCAAAGAAACCCTTAACAAAGCCGCAGACAATATAAGAATGTTGACTGCAGCAATGGTTGAACGTGCTAATTCGGGACATCCGGGAGGAGCCATGGGAGGAGCAGACTTTATAAATGTGCTCTTCTCAGAGTTTTTGGTTTACGACCCGGAGGAACCGCTATGGAAATGTCGCGACAGGTTTTTCCTCGACCCGGGACACGAAAGTGCCATGCTCTATTCCACGCTCATGCTTACGGGACGCTTCACAATGGACGAACTCAAACAGTTCCGCCAATGGCAGTCTCCCACTCCGGGACACCCCGAAGTTAATCAGGCAAGAGGCATAGAAAACACCTCGGGACCGTTGGGACAAGGACATACTTTCGCAGTGGGAGCAGCAATAGCAGCAAAATTCCTCGCAGCACATACAGGCAATAAATCATTCGAGAAAGAAAAAATATATACCTATATCTCCGACGGAGGCATACAGGAAGAAATATCGCAAGGAGCCGGAAGACTTGCAGGCTATCTCGGTCTTGACAACCTTGTAATGTTCTACGACTCAAACGGAATACAATTGTCCACAACATGTGAGGATGTGAGCGCGGAAGATACCGCCATGAAATATCGCGCATGGAACTGGAACGTTCTCGAAATAGACGGAAACGATTGCGAAGCCATTCGCGGCGCACTCCTTGCCGCACACGAGGAACACAACCGCCCCACCCTGATCATAGGAAAATGCGTGATGGGCAAAGGATGTCTGCGTGCCGACGGAACTTCATATGAAAACGATTGCGGAACACACGGATGTGCACTCGGCGAAGGCGCATACGAAAACACAATAAAGAATCTCGGCGGAAATCCCGGGAATCCTTTTGTAGTTTGGAAAGAAACAGAGACACTTTATGCCGAACGCAAACTCGAGCTAAAGGAACTCGTGGCGCAACGCAAGAAAGAAGAAAACGAATGGGCGGCAGCAAATCCCGAAAAAGCAAGGAAACTTGAAGACTGGTTCGCAAATCGTCTGCCCGAAATAGATTGGGAAACCATAGAACAGAAACCCGGCAAAGCCACGAGGGTAGGTTCGCAGATAGTTTTGGGTCGTCTTGCAGAAAAAGTTGAGAATATGGTTTGCTCCTCGGCAGATCTTTGCAACTCCGACAAGACAGACGGATTCTTGAAAAAGACCCACGAAATACACAACGGCGATTTCAGCGGAAACTTCCTGCAAGCCGGTGTGAGCGAATTGACTATGGCATGCACACTAATGGGTATGACACTTCACGGAGGCGTTATCACTGCCATGGGAACGTTCTTCGTATTCTCGGACTACATGAAGCCTGCCATTAGAATGGCTGCGCTCATGGAGTTGCCCGTTAAATTTGTGTGGAGTCATGATGCTTTCCGCGTGGGAGAGGACGGTCCGACCCACCAGCCCGTTGAGCAGGAGGCACAAATCCGTCTGCTCGAAAAGCTAAAGAACCACAGTAACAGAAATTCTCTCCTTGTGCTTCGTCCGGCTGACGTTAATGAAACCACAGAGTGCTGGCACATGGCAATGGAGAACACAAAAACTCCCACTGCCCTTATTTTCTCGCGCCAAGCCGTTAGGAATCTTCCCGAAAGCACCGACTATTCAAAAGCAACCAAGGGCGCATACATAGTAAAGAGCGTTGACAATCCCGCATGCTATGCCGTAGCTTCCGGATCAGAAGTTTCCACGCTCATAGAGGCTTCGGAAATTCTCGAAAAGGAAGGTATAGGCATCAACATCGTGAGCTGTCCGAGCGAAGGGCTTTTCAAAACCCAATCTAAGGAATATCGTGAGAGCGTATTGCCCTCCGGCGCAAAAACATACGGACTTACAGCAGGATTGCCTGTTACACTTGAAAGTCTTGTAGGCATTAACGGATATGTTCACGGTCTTGACAGTTTCGGACAGAGTGCTCCGTACAAAGTTCTCGATAAAGAATTCGGCTTCACGCCCGAATTTGTTGCCGAAGACATTAAGAAATACATAGCAAACAAATGAGCAACGATAAAAAGACTATAGGTTTGGCATCAGACCACGCAGGTTTCCTGCTGAAACAGTATGTAAAAGAGTATCTTGCCGCACGCGGATATGAAAGCGAGGACTACGGATGTTTCAATGAGGATTCGTGCGATTATCCCGACTTTGCCCACAAACTCGGCGGTGCCATTGACAACGGCAGCATTGACACGGGAATTGCCATTTGCGGCACGGGACAGGGAATGGCTATTTCGCTCAACAAACACTCTAATGTAAGAGCCGCCCTTTGCTGGATGCCGGAAATTGCCCACATGGCGCGTTTGCACAACAATGCCAACATTCTCGTAATGCCGGGCAGATATATTTCGGAAGAAGAGGCAAAAGCCATTATGGACGAGTTTTTCGACACCGCTTTCGAGGGAGGACGACACGAACGCAGGGTTGCAAAAATTCCACTTGCCAAATAATTTCACAACACATAAAAAAGCGGATGCAAACACCGGTTTGTATCCGCTTTTTGTTTCTTTGGTTTTTTAGGGCTGTCGCACACGGTTTTTCGCAACACGCTCTGCGTCAATCGTTTAAGACACTTTGAAACATTTTTACAAGTTACTGTATCACAGGCATTTGTAATGTCCAAAAATATAAGGCATATATTTTGAAATACAAGGCACTTATTTTAAAATAAGTGCCTTGTATTTTTTGCGATAAGCCTTATGTTTTTTCCGATGTCGCGAATATTCGAAAATTTTCGCCATGCCGGAACGGAATTTCCTAACGCCGCAGGCTACGAAACTTTTGTCTTTTCGACCCAACGGTAATAAATATTCATGACAAATAGGCGGCTACAAATTTTGTGGTTATGCAAGTTTGAAGTAACTTCGCATAATAAAATTCAATTACGCCGGTGATAGAAAAACATATAGTCATTGATGAAATTGACCCGCGTGTGCTCTACGGGGCAAACAACACGTATCTGCGTATGCTCAAGGCTCTTTACCCCAAGCTGCGTATCGTGGCGCGCGACAACGTTATAAAAGCCATTGGCGACGAGTTGGCAATAACGGACTTTGAAAGCACGATAGAATTGCTCATAAGCCGCTGCGCAAAATACAACACGCTGCGCGAAACAGACATCATAGACATTGTGAAAGGCAAGAAGCCATACGATGAAGAGGACGAGGGAGTCATTGTATATGACATAAAAGGCAGACCTATCCGTGCAAAAACCGAAAACCAGCAAATGCTGGTTAAGACATACAACAAACAAGATTTGATGTTCGTTGTGGGTCCCGCCGGAACAGGCAAAACCTACACTGCAATAGCATTGGCGGTAAAAGCTCTCAAAAACAAGGAGGTAAGAAGGCTTATTTTGAGTCGCCCGGCGGTGGAGGCGGGAGAAAAACTCGGTTTCCTGCCCGGCGACATGAAAGAAAAAATCGACCCTTACCTGCGTCCGCTCTACGATGCACTCGAAGAAATGATACAACCGGCGAGATTGAAAGAAATGCTTGAGGACGGCACTATTCAGATAGCCCCTCTGGCTTTCATGAGAGGGCGAACGCTGAGCGACGCAGTGGTTATTCTCGACGAAGCACAGAACACTACTTCGGCACAAATAAAGATGTTTCTCACCCGCATGGGTTTCAACACAAAAATGATTGTTACCGGCGACTGCACACAGATAGATCTTCCTGTGGCACAGCGTTCCGGGTTGGAAGAAGCCATGCGAATCTTGAAAGGAGTCAAAGGCATTTCGTTCATAGAGATGAACAAAAAAGATATTGTTAGGAATCCGCTCGTTACACGCATAGTTGATGCTTACGAAAAAGACAACGAAATGAAAAAAGTGAATATCAACGTGCACGAAGACCCGGATGAAACAGAACCGGATGCCGATGACAAATCAGACTGAATATATAAAACCACAAACAATATGAACAAAGCATTAATCAAAACAGACTATCATTTTCCCGGACAGGTTAGCGTGTACAACGGAAAGGTTCGCGATGTTTACAACATCAACAACGAGAAACTCGTAATGGTTGCCACCGACAGAATCTCGGCTTTCGACGTGATTCTTCCCAAAGGAATCCCTTTCAAAGGACAGGTGCTCAACACCATTGCCTCACGCGAACTTGACGCAACCAAAGATATTTGTCCCAACTGGAAACTTGCCACTCCCGATCCCATGGTTACTGTGGGCTACATGTGTAAAGGTTATCCCGTGGAGATGATTGTGAGAGGTTATCTTTGCGGCAGCGCGTGGAGAGCCTATAAAGCCGGCGCACGCGAGCTGTGTGGCGTGAAACTTCCCGAAGGCATGCGCGAAAATCAGAAGTTCCCCACGCCCATCATCACTCCTACCACAAAAGCAGAGATAGGCGACCATGACGAAAACATATCACGCGAAGAAATTCTTGCAAAAGGTCTCGTGCCCGAGAAAGAATATGAAATCATGGAGAAATATACTCTTGCACTTTTCGAACGCGGCACAGAAATAGCGGCAAAACGCGGTTTGATTCTCGTGGATACGAAGTACGAATTCGGACTTCACAACGGCGAAGTTACGCTTATGGACGAAATTCACACTCCTGATTCGTCGCGCTACTTCTATTCGGAAGGCTATGAGGAGAAATTCGAGAAAGGCGAGCCGCAGAAGCAACTTTCCAAGGAATTTGTGCGCGAATGGCTGCTGAGCAATAATTTCCAAGGTCAGGAAGGGCAGAAACTTCCCGAGATGACCGACGAAATTGTTGAGAATATTTCGAACCGCTATATTGAACTGTACGAAAACATAACGGGTGAAAAATTCAACAAAGAGGCTCACGAAGACCCCGCAAAGCGCATAGAGAAAAACGTGCTCGAATATTTGGGATAAACTTCCCTGATGAAATTATAAAGACAGCCTCGCCCTGCAAAAGGGTGAGGCTCTTTTTATATCAATTGCATAATAATAAAACGGAGCTGCGGAATTTCATTTCTGGCATGCTCTTTTGCCCACTTCGAATGCGCACAAAAAACCATCGCCATAAGCCTTACGAAAAAACACATGGCTTGTTGTAAAAAATACAAGGCACTTATTTTAAAATATGTGCCTTATATTTCAAAATATATGCCTTATATTTTTCGCCTTTTCAGACACCTGAAACACAACAACTTACAAAAGCCCCAAAATCAGCATCAAAAACGCCCCCGCAACGAGGTAAATTCCGACGTTTTGCCACACATTTTATCCGTATCTCCGGGCATTTTGTCTGCCATTACTTTCGCAATTTACGCCGTGATTCAGCCCTACCCTCTTTCAGCACACCGCATACGGACATTGCGAAAGAGATTATTTCTTATCTTTGCACCAACATTCTACAAGCATGAAACAGAAAAAGTTCCTTATTGCGGCAATCGGTCTTTCCCTGATTGCCCCAAGTATATTTGCGCAAACATTCGTTGCAGGCGGTTTGCAATACACCATAGACGGAGACAGTGCGGTTGTTAAAGCCAACAGCAAAGCCGATGAAAGCATTACGATTCCCGACAGTGTGGAATATAGCGACGGCGAAACGCAGAAAAAATATGCAGTGAAAGGCATTGCGGCAAGCGGATTCTTCGGATGTACAAAGTTGAAGGACATAGTTCTTCCAAAAACACTCACCAACATAGGGCGCGCCGCTTTTTGGAACTGCAAATCGCTTGAAGAAATAGACATTCCCGAATCGGTAACAGCCATAAACCCCGCCGTGTTCACCGCATGCCGCAGCATAAAACGCATATCGGCAGGGAAAAACCTGAAATACATAGAGCCGGGAAGTTTCATGCAATGTACATCGCTTGACAATATAGAAATTCCGGATGAAAACCCGTATTTCAAAGCCGAAGGCGGCACCGTGTACACAAAAGACGGCGAAACATTACTCGCCCATGCGGGGAGCGCAGAATCATTCGCCATACCGCAGGGAGTGAAAACCATTGCGAACTCCGCATTCTGGTATTGTGAAAACCTGAAAGCCGTTACCCTCCCCACAAGCCTCACAACTATCGAACAAGATGCATTCAACGGCAGCGGACTAAGCACTGTGAGCATACCGCAAAGCGTTGAAACCATCGGAGATATGGCTTTTGCCTACTGCAAGAGCCTTGACACTGTAAAAGTATGGTGGACGAACCCGCCAACAATAGCCTTGGCAACATTTCAAAACAACGCCAAGACCCTTATAACCCCTGCCGGCACCACGGAAACCTACAAAAAGACCATGGGATGGAATATGTTTCAAAACATAACCGAACCAACGGGGATAGAAAGCATCAAAGCCGCAGGCAAAACGCTCAATATATTGCCACAGAAGGGCATGATAGAGCTTGAATCGCTTTCGTTTCAAGGCAAAATAAGAATATTTTCCGCCACAGGAGAAAGTATGCAGGTCATAACGCTCAAACGCGGCAGCAAAACCGTTTGCAGCCTTTCCGCAGGCATATATATAATAGACGCAGACGGTATTTCGGCAATGAAAGCTGCGGTAAAATAACCGCTGCACCATAGATTTATAAAACATGAGCATTCCCCAAAAACGAAGACTGATTGCGGTATTCCTGACATTCCTGATAGTTTTACTACCGGCGCACACAAGAGCCAACAACCCTGTCAACGCCAAAACGGCAAGACAGTTGTTCAACACGGCATACAAGTCCGTTTACGGCGCACAAGGTTCCACGCTTAGCTACGCCGTTAATCTGGTGGGGCTTTACAAGACAACCGGCACCATAAGCATGAAAGGCAAAAAGAAACGCTTTTTCGAACCGCGATACAGCGCATGGTGCAACGGCAAAGACTATTACAAGGTGGACAACAAAAGGAAAGAAATAGAAATTCATAGTGCCACATCGCCCAAGAAAGATAAGTATTCCGAAAAATTCTCCTTCTCTCCTAACAATTTCAACTACAGTTACTCCGAAAACCGCAACGAATACATAATAACACTTGATGCCAAACCCAAGACATCGGGAAACATAAAGCACGCACAGATTTACCTTGACAAAACAACCAAAGCTCCCAAAAGTTTGAAGATAAAAGTACTGTTTTTTTGGACAACAATAAAGATTTCGAACTTTCACAGCGGAGGCATAAACGACGAAATTTTCAACTTTCCCAAAGAAAAATTCAAGAATTACAAAATCACAGACAAAAGACCCGATTAAGGGTCTTTTTTATGCACCTCTGCGAACGTTTCCAAGCGTTTGAGCACAACCCAAAGTCATATACTTTTGCACACTTCGCGCCCTTTTTTCAGAGCAACAGGCATGCGAATTATCTCGTGCCCAACTTTACACACTTACACAGACATCCGCAGAAAATAATACCTCGCTTTTGACAGGACTACAGGCACTACAGTACCCTTGCCGCGCACTCTTCGTGCTTATCCCAGCATCCGCAGGAGAACACATGACACTTTTTATAGGGTAACAGACACACGAAACACCACACTACACATACTCCGCCCTTTCACAAATATTCGTAGAGAAATACTCAATACTTTTGGCATAACAAACGGCACCAAACCTTCCAAATGACACACTCCACACACTTTCTCGTACATTCGCAGAAAATAATGCCGTGAACGCACTCCAATACGGCAACTATTCCTTCTCGCATGCGGACACCGCAAAAAACACAAGCCATATATTTCAAAACATAAGGCATATATTTTAAAATAAGTGCCTTATATTTTCAAACAAAAGCCTTTTATTTTTCGATAAAAAAGAAAGTCTGAAAATCTGTTCCTTACAAAGGACAAAAGTTTCGTCATATCGTTCAAACACCACCGCTTCTTTTTTCTGTCGATTCTGCTTTTTACGTCATTTTTTACTGTAATATACGATACTTTCCTATAGCAACCGCCGTCAAAACGCATTACGCTTTCAAAACATCAGGAGAAATATCAATAAAACACTTTATCCACGCTGTCATTTCCGAAAATACCGCCTTGATTCTCTCATTTTCCCGAGCCGGCACATATGCAAAAGTAATTACCTGACCCATGCCAACTACCTTTGAGCATTAAACAACTGTACATTACTGGAATCACACCTATTTTTTCGCAAAAAAACGCACGAAAAACAGCCTTTGCCTCAAAATAACCAAGATAAAAATCTTGAGAAAACTCATTATTCACATCTTTTCAAGCGTTTTCCACCTCAATCTTCATTTTCATACGGGACTATTACACATGTACAAACAATCACAAACATGAAAACAATTACCCAAACGCATAATATAACCCAAATTCAAGGATACAAAATGACAACACGCAACTTAGCAGTTGCTGCAAGTCTATATCCGAAAATGTGAAAGCATCAAACAAGGAAACCACCGTAAAAGACGAATTTCAGACAGGCAACGAAGCAAGATCTTTAGCAGTTTTAGGCGTTATTTGCGGCTTCAGAAACAAACATTGCGTCGTTTTGCCGTCATATTATGCCTCTTGTTTTTAATGCAAAACAAATGAAATTCGCTTCTATTTGAGAGATAGAAAAGGAAGTTATTTATACTCCTTTTTTATTTACTATAATGAATTTTGTTCTACTAATACAGGAACATTATAACGCAAAAACTACTGTCCGTAAACGTCATGTCCGCAAGATAAAACGTTCAAAGGTTTAATAATACAGACAATGAGACAGCGAAGTGAAATTGTTTCCTTCTGTCATTTTGTCATGTATGTTTAGCGTGAAACATTGTGCTTCTCGGACGGCACAAAACTTTCAAATGTTTGGTCGTCATAAAAAACACGTATCTCTACAACTTTCGGACGTACGATTTTTGTTTCGGTTATAACCTTAGTGGCAACTTGTTTTTCCTGATTTGAATTTCCGACAACGGGATTGGAAATTCCGTCAAACAATCCGAATCCTCCAATTTCGTTTTTAGAACTTCCGTTATTGCCCCCCGGCAAATTTGAATTTGAGTTCAGACTTCCGGAAGCGGAGTCGGGCATACCGGAATCGGAACTTTTTTTTGCGTCATCGTTCAACATCGTTCCTTCACCAAACATCAACCAATTTGTGTTGATATTCGGAAACGCGCGATGAATTGCCTGAACATGATTGTTGGTCGGATTCGACCGTCCATTGAAAATATTGGAAAGTGAAGCAGGAGACATTCCGAGTTTCTGCGCAAATTCTTGTTGCGACAAACCCATGGAATCCATAACTTGTCTGATACGTTCTCTCATTTTTTACTACTTTTCCTGAGGTTTAGTGCAAATTTACGGAAAAGTCGTATTATTTACAAGTATAAACGCAGAAAACTAATAACAAAAACATAAATCCTCAAAACACAAACCCAAAGATTTACATTTTACACCTCGCGTAACAATTATAAAAGCAACAGTTTTGATTTTACAACTATACAATTTATAATCATAACACTTACAAACCAGAACTACTATAAAACAAGCATTTAACAAACAGGCGTATTCTTTTGAGTCTTATTTTATTGTTATTAGCTGTCAATTCCATTTTCTATTACTACAAAGACATTATGAACCAAAACAGACCCGTTTTTCGTAGAAAAGCTTGTACAAATCCGCATAAAACATTGGTTTTTCGTTATATATATTCTTTCTTTTTATTTGAATTCGTTTTATATTTATATTTTACAGTTTCAAAAATCCTATCTCCTTTATCTTTTGCAATTCGATTTAATATTTTACGACCATGTATCCCGTTAAAGCTTTTATGCTTTATTCTTTTATATTCGTATTTGGGTGTATTCTTGTGATACAAAATTATAAATCTTAAAAAATACTACTACTAAATTTTTGATTTGACATTGTGGTAAATTTAAGGAATTTCGGCTCAGATAAAACAAGTGTTCGAAATGCCAAAAGCCACGCAATTCTACAGCGGTCAAATTCTGTCTAAACGCCCTAAGATAGAGGGGAAAACACATCAAATTCTTGTTTGATATTTCGAGTAAAATAGAAAATCACAAGCTTAAAAAGCCGTTTTTTAAGCCTTCCCAACCATATTTTGGGGCATTTCCAAGCGATTTTTCCTCACGATCTTTCCCTTACAAGCCATAATTTCACCCTCGTTTACCAACTTTTTCTACTCAAAAGCTACAGTGTCCTGGTGCCAACCCTAAGAATTCTACCATTAAACCAATATCAAAAAAGAAATTGGCATGTCGTAAGAAAACATCGCACAAGCAATAAAACAAAATTAGAATGAACGACTAACCCACCCGGAGCAATAAGAAAACAAACAAGAATGGGCAACAAAGCAAACAGAAACGATTATAAAAGCAAACCGGAACAAGCGAAAAATCATCCCATACCGGGAACGAGAATCAATAAAAAAGCACGCGGATTCCGCGTGCTTTTTTATTGATTCTCGTCTAATTTTCGCCTTGCTTCTGTTTGTTTCTTTGCAAAGAGATTTCCTTAATGAAGTATGAAATATATTAGATCCATTCCGAGTTCTGCTTCCGAAGCAGCATCGAAACCTATCCCCTTTTGATGCTCGTCAGTCTCCCTAATCTTGCCTATAATTTCCATTACTTTCCTTGCCGAATAGTTTCCAAGTGCAGGAATAATATTTTTCTTTACCTGCCATTCTGTCATGCCCGTCCATTTTGCAATTCCCATAGGGCTTTTATCAGGAGAATAGTATGAAATCATAAGTTTGGAGAAAAAGCGGAACAGTTGCACCAAATTTCTTTGCAACGGATTGGCTTTTGAATTAGCTCCAAAATATTGTACTATTTGAAAAGCCTTAAAAACGTCTCTTCTAACTATCGCATCCTGGAGTTCGAAATAATTAAAATCTTTGCTTATTCCGATATTCTTCTCCACTATTTCGGGAGTAACATTGTTTTGTCCCTGCGGCATAGAAATCACAAGCTTGTCAAGCTCGCCATTCATACGATTCAAATCCGCGCCTATGTTTCCGGCAATCATTTCCGTGGCTTTCGGTGTTATCGAAAGTCCGTGCTGTTTCATATAAACGCTTATGAATCCCGAAAGCTGATTGTCGTAAAGTTTTTTTGCTTCAAACAAAACACCATTCTTCTGCGCGAGTGTGGCAAGACGCTTTCTTTTATCCACGGTTCCGTTCTTGTAACAAATAACAAGTATAGTGCTCTCGAGCGGTCGCTGCAGATAATAAGCCAAATCTTCCAAACGTTCCATTAGTTGCGCCTCGCGCACTTCAATCAAAAGGTGCTCCGTGCCAAGCGGACTGCTTTTCGCTGTGTTCACAATTTCTCCCACATCGGCATCCGAGCCGTAATAGGTGAAATAGTTAAACGCCTTGTCCTCTTCGGGCATAACTCTTTTCGATAGGGCTTCGGCTATTTTATCTATGAAATAACTCTCCTCTCCTTCGAGAAGATATACCTTTTCGAACTTTCCGGCATTTATATCGCGCATTATTCCTTCATACGAAGGTCCCGTTTGTTTTGTGTAAGCCACGTTGTATTCGTAAAAATCCGCCCGTCCCGTTTCTTTTCGGTCTGCGGCATTTAATAATCATATTTCAGATGACGCACCGTGCGCCCGTCATTCTTTATAAGTTTGAGTGCAGCAATTCCGAAAGCCACATGTTCCGGCGCAAAGTCCTTAGTAACCTTTTCATCGCTCTCCATTGTTTTCACGCCTTCGGGAATCATAGGATTATCACTCACGAGCAGCAAAGCCCCTGTGGGAATATGGTTATAGAATCCGCAACTGAAAAGCGTGGCAGTCTCCATATCCACAGCCATGGCGCGGGTTTTCAACAAATAATCCTTGAACTTTCCGTCATGTTCCCACACACGCCTGTTCGTAGTATATACAGTGCCCGTCCAATAATCGTGGTTGGCATCGCGCAAAGAAGTGGAAACCGCCCTTTGAAGCATAAAAGCAGGAAGAGCCGGGATTTCCGGCGGGAAATAATCGTTGCTTGTACCCTCACCTCTTATTCCTGCAAGCGGAAGAATGTAACTCCCTAATCTTGCTTTGTCGGAAATTCCGCCGCATTTGCCCAAAAACAAACAAGCAGCCGGTTTCACGGCACTCAGCAGGTCCATGACGAGAGCGGCATTGGGGCTTCCCATTCCGAAATTCACAATGGTTATCCCGTCAGCCACAGCTGTGCGCATATTTGCACCATAGCCCACGGCTTCCACCCCACACTGTTCACAAAACAAGTCAACATAATTGTTGAAATTCGTCAACAGTACATAAGGAGTGAAATCTTCGAGAGGTCTGTGAGTATATCTCACAAGCCAATTGCCCACTATTTCCTCGCGAGTTTTCATTATAATTCCTAAATTTGCACTCATCGGCGCAATGCGCCAAAGAATAATTGCAAAAATAGCAAATGTTTGCGTTAAACCTGCCAGTTGCCGACATAAAAATAAGCCAAAGCCAAGGCAAGCCCACTGTTTACGACTTCCTTCGCCGCCGTTACGTAGCTCTCACCCCCGAAGAATGGGTGCGCCAACAGTTCACCCGTTTCCTCACCGACCACAAGGGCTACCCCGCAGCCCTAATGGGAAACGAAATGGAGCTTACCGCCAACGGCAAAAAGCGACGTTGCGACAGCGTGGTCTTCAACGCCAAGGGCGCCCCCCTCTTAATCATAGAATACAAAGCTCCCTCCATAAGCATAACCCAAAAAGTTTTCGAGCAACTAAGCTCCTACAACATCATACTCCACACAAAATATCTCATAGCCACAAACGGCATGAACCATTACTGTTGTCGTGTGGACTACGAAGCAAAGTCTTTTAGTTTTTTGCGGGATATTCCTAATTATCAAGAGCTTGAACAATAAACGCAAACCACACCCGTAAAGAAATACACAAACATAATTCACACATTATTAGACATTTCCGTTCTCTTTTCCTCACGCTTCAGCATTATATATCCGACAATTTCTCCCCTGTTTATCATTCAAAACCGCACACCTCAAACCGTCGAAACCTTCCCTCTTCCGCCCCGGATTTTTCTAATTACATGCAAACAGGCATGAGATTTGAGCGGTAAATTTCTTGTTTTTGGAAACAGGGAACGTGTTCTTTTTTCATGCGGATTAGCACACAGGAAAAAACACATGGCTTATCGCAAAAAATACAAGGCACTTATTTTAAAATAAGTGCCTTGTATTTCAAAATATATGGCTTGTATTTTTCGTCGTGATAAGCTTTTGATTTACAACAACTTGCAAAAGGCTTTTGTTTTGTCGTATTTCTTTGATTTTTAGCCGTTTACGCAAAAACGCGCGATTTCGCGTTTTTGCGATGATTATTCCACGAAATGCCATTGGCTGTCTGCCAAACGACATTTCCCTTTCCTACTCCCCGTTCATTATCATTATTGCCTCATCGCGCAATGCTGCCGGCAGTTCGATGTTTCTGCGGCGCAAACTTTCTATCCACTTTCCAGCCTCGTCCTGCGTGAGCGTTTCAAGAATGCTTGCAAACATTTCTATCTGGCTGTCGCTGTAGTCTTCGGCTTTTGTTCCGACAAATGCGTCAAGTTCGGAATCGTCAAAATCGACATTTTCCGCCATTTCGGTCTGCAACACTTTCGATGCAGAACAAACATCGAAGCAAGTTCCACACTGTTCGTTGCAATCGCCCGGCTTCTCCTTACGCGGAAGTTCGTCAAAAGGATTTCTGCGTATGTATATTGCAAACACCACAACGCCAGCAACAAGCAGGATTATCAATATTATAGGAAACACAGGCTTACGAATTTATCTCTTCTACTCCGAAACCGGCATTGCGCAGATTGTCCCAATATCGCGGATAGGATTTCGAAACCACTTGCGGGTTGTCAATCATCACAGCTCCGTGTTTCAAACACAAGGGTGCCATGCTCATTGCCATACGATGGTCTTCGTATGTTTCAATCACGGCATTTTTCTGCGCTTCGCAGGTTTCGCCGTCCCAAAACAGTGTACCATCGGGCGTATCGCCAATCACATAGCCCAACTTACGCATTTCGTTTTCAAGAGCTTGCGTGCGATCGGTTTCCTTTACTCTCAGGTTTGCCAAGCCGCCGAATCTGAATTTCACTCCAAGCCCGCAGCATGTTGCCACAAGCGTTTGCGCAAGATCCGGTTCGCCTCCCAAATCCAAATCCAGACTTTCTGCGCATGCGGCTTTGCCACATATCAGTGCCGTGCTGCCTGAAAATTTTGTTTCCACGCCGAGTTTTTCGAAATATGCGGCACCTCTCGAATCGCCTTGCAAACTTTTTTCATATAAAGATGGAAGCGTTACCGCCGCAGCCGCATTTTTGGAAAGTGCTGTCATTTCATACCAATACGATGCCGCACTCCAATCGCTTTCAACGGTGAACGGAACGGAGACATAGCCGCCCTGACTCACCGTTATCTCGTTTTCGGAAGTCCATTCGGCTTTTGCGCCAAACTCTTTCATCAGTTCCAAAGTCATATTTATATATGGGCGCGACGCTACTTCGCCTTCAAGCTTCAGAACAATGCCCCCCTTAAGTTGCGGAGCTATCATGAGCAACGCGGAAATATATTGCGAGCTTACGTTGGCAGGAAGCGAAATCACGCCGCCGCGCATGTTTCCTCCGCCAACCTTCAGCGGCGGAAAGCCTTCGTTTCCCATGTAGTCTATTTCCGCACCCAGACTGCGCAAGGCTTCAACCAAAATGCTTATGGGGCGTTGCAGCATGCGCGACGAACCGGTAATTACGCGCTTTGGGGCGGAAAGGCCGAAATATGCGGTGAGAAAACGCATGGAAGTGCCCGCTCCGTGAACATCCACCGCCTTTTCCACATTTTTTTCATTGTGCAAGGCTTCAAGCATTACCGCCGTGTCATCGCACTCTGCGAGATTGCCCACACTTCGGGGCGAACCGCTGAGAGCGTTTATTATCAGAACACGATTTGAAATGCTTTTTGATGCGGGAAGAACAGTTTTTATGTGTCCCAAACCGCCCGGAGGAGTTATCTTATATATCATTTGCGGACAAAATTTCGTTTTGCACGGCAAAAATATGGATTTATTTTTTGATATTTCAGAAAAACACCATACATTTGCACTCGCAAACGCAGAAAGGCGGCTGGTTGGCAAAAGCACGAAGCCCCTTGAAGCAAACAAAGCGGGGTGTAGCTCAGTCCGGTTAGAGTACACGTCTGGGGGGCGCGAGGTCGCTGGTTCGAATCCAGTCACCCCGACTTTTATAAGAGAGACATGATTTCATCAAGAGATTATGTCTCTCTTTTTTTCTTAATTTTTCCACATTCGCAGGCAAGTTTTTCACTACTCTCGCATTTCCTTAATAAAAAAGCCCATTCACAAGGCGCAAGCATCATATTAATATGTAAGCAAAATCATTACCTTTGCATCCAAATACACTTTGATTATGGAACTTAGAAGAACTCTTCTGACGGCATTGGCATTAGTTGCGTTCAACGCCGCATTTTCACAAAACTACAAACAACTTTGGGTTAAAGCCACGGTAGCCATGGAAAAAGATCTGCCCAAGACTGCCCTCAAGGAGCTTCGCGGCATATATTCTGTTGCCTCAAAACACAATAACACCGGAGAAATGCTGAAAGCTGCGGTTTGCGCCTTGCAAATGCAGCAGGACATTTCGCCCGACAGCGCAAAAGCCGAAATAAAAAAGATAGACAGCATTGCCGGGAACGAGAAACGCCCGGCAGAACGCGCACTTTGGATGCTCGTTGCGGCAAAACAGCACAATGACAACGCTGATTTCCGCGATTCTTCCGAAGCAGACAAAGCGGCTGACTATCTCAGCGAAGCCACAAAGGACCTTTCTATTTTCAACAACCGGAAAGCCGAAGAATTTGTGCCTGCAGTTTCGAAAGGCAGCGACAGCAAATATTACAACGGCGACCTTCTGAACGTTGTTTGCCGTAATGCCATCGAAATTTGGTGTTTTGTTAATTCTTCTTCGTACTCACAGAAAGAAATAGACCAAAAACGCAACGAACTCGCGGGACGCTTCATTGACCATTACCGCAAAACGGGAAATGCAAATGCCGTTGTATTGGCAACATTAGACTCGTTGGAACACAGCAATACCGACTTCTTTTCAGGAAAAAGCAATGACACTACAAACACATCGTACATAGTGGCGCGCAAACTCATGGAGCAATATGCCCAAAGCCCTTGCGCCGTCGAAGCATACATATATATATGTAACAAGATGAGGAACGGCAAATGCGAAACAGAAGATTTGCGTTACAATCTTGCAAAGAAAGGTGCACAATTATATTCCTCAAATCCACGCTCTGCCGCCTTGCGTAATATTATTAAGGAAGCCAAGACACAAAATATAAACGCCAACCTTGAAAAATCCGTTGCATTCCCGGGCGAAAAGCTTCGTGGGAACATTGAAGCCGACAACATTCCAAACTTAGAGATACAAATGTATCGTCTGCCCTACACTACATCGCAATTAACAGGCAACCTCTCCCTCATAAAGAAATTAAAGCTCAACCCCAAGGACAAAATCGTGGTGTATTCCAAGAGCATTACTCCCGACAAGGAATACTATCATTTCAAAGACAGCTTCATTTATTCCGCTCCTGCACAGCCGGGACTTTATCTGGTCAAGGTGGTGCAAGAAAAGGCAAACAATCAGTACAGCATCCTTAAAGTCAGCAACGTGCGTGCTTTGTTTTTCCCTCTTCCCGACAAACGTATGCGCATAGCGGTAGTTGACGCACGCAGCGGCAAACCTATTGCGGGCGCAAAGGTAAACGAGCTCAACAGCAACAGCGAAAAAATCACCGCTAACTATACTACTGACGACAAAGGCGAAGTTATTGTTGCACGTAAGACTTATGCGCAATACAACGCAGAATATGGAAACGACAAATTCTGTCCGTTCACGAATCATTACCAATATACCAATTTCTCCGCCAAAGAAGAGAAAGAAAACGAGCAGTGTCGTTTGTATACCGACCGCGCCGTATATCGTCCGGCTCAAACAGTATTTGTGGCAGGATTGATATATTCTCAAAAAGGAGACGAATTCAACACCGTATATGATAAAAGCGTAAAACTTACTCTCACCGATGCAAACAACAAAACCATAAGTTCGCAAGAAGTTAAGAGCGACGAGTTCGGAAGCTTCGGTGCGGAGTTCACATTACCCTCCACAATTGTGCCGGGTACCTTCCGCATAAAAAGCAATCAGGGAACTGCCGCATATATCAAGGTAGAAGAATACAAACGTCCGACCTTCGAAGTAACAACCGATAAACCGAACGAAAAATATGCACTTGGCGACACACTAAGTCTTAAAGGACACGCCACATCCTACACAGGAGCAGGAATAACCGGCGCAAAAGTTTCATACGAAGTTAAAAGGAGAAGCTTCAGCTGGCTTATAAGAAAAAGAGAAAACGACGTAATTTGCAGCGACACGGTAACAACCGACAGCAATGGCGACTTTGTCATGCGCGTTCCCATTACCGCAAATTCCACAGACGTACTTTCGATGTCCCAAACCGCTTACGTTTTCATTGTTTCAGCATCTGTTACATCGGGCGCAGGCGAAACGCAGGAAACAGAACTCACTCTCAGCGCAGGAAAACGCAGTGCATTCTTCAACTGTAATATTCCGCAAACCATAGAAAAGGGAAAAATACCCACCGTTACCTTCAAACTTCAAAACATATTGTATGAGCCGACCGAGGGTAAAGGAAAGTATTCTGTTTATAACGGTTCCAAGCTTTGCGCCGAAGGTTCTTTCACGTCAAACGAGCCAACAAAAATCAACGGTCTCGCAAATCTTCCTTCCGGAAAGTATGTTATCCATACACAAATCGAAGGGGAGAACGATTCTGTCTATGATGTGAACAAGAGTTTCATACTCTTTTCGGTCAAAGACACTCAAGCTGCCGACTCCACGGAGCATGTCCGCCTCTATTCACCTGATGAATATTTCAATAACGGGAAAGCTGTCATTAACATAGCTTCTTCGCTCAATGATGTTACGGCTTTTTACGACGTTATTGCTAACGGCAAACTCGTAGAGAGTAAACATTTATCTCTCTCCAATTCTGCTCAAAATTTTACCTACGATTATAAGCAGGAATACGGAGACGGAATCTCGGTGGTGCTTGCTTTTATGAAAGACGGCAAACTCTACAACCAAAACATCACTATTAAGAAAGCCGTTCCCGAGAAAACTCTGAAGTATAAGTGGACTTCTTTCCGCAATCGCCTTCGTCCCAACGAAAAAGAGGAATGGAGGCTGCAACTAACGAACCCTGACGGCACTCCTGTCCAAGTTTCCTCCATTGCTGCCGTTTACGATGCCTCACTCGACAAATTTGCTAAAAACAATTGGTATTCTAACTTATATCTCGGGCGTTATGTTCCCACAGTTTCGTGGAACACTTCGCGCGGCATCATGACACTTAATTATTACAACAATCCTTTCAAATACGAAAACCTTGAAGATTTGAATTTTGACGAGTTTTCCATATTCGAACATTTGCAATATTTCGGTTTTTACGGCATTACCAGATTAGGAATCGAATCTGTCGACATAAAAGGCAACGACGAAAAAGTTTTATACAAGGCTCAAATGGCAAAACAAGCCACTGCGCTTGCCCCGGCTCTGAAAAACGATTTTGGAGAGACTATTGTTTCAACTTCGGATGCTTCAGCCGAAACCTCCGAAGACACAAAAGAAATTGCCGTTCGCGAAAACTTTGCCGAGACAGCCTTCTTCGCTCCCTCGCTCCGCTCTGACGAAAACGGGAATCTGACCATTGCGTTCACCACTCCCGAAAGCCTTACCCGCTGGAACGTTAAAGTTCTCGCACATACAAAGGATATGAATATCGTAGAGGCTGACACAACCGCCACAGTTGTCAAAGAATTTATGATACAGCCCAACATGCCGCGTTTCCTGCGTCTTGGCGACAATGCAACAATTCCCGCAACAATCAAGAACCTTTCCGAAAAATCTTTGAGCGGAAAAGCGGTCATGACAATGCAAGATGCAGAAAATCTTGCCATAATTAAACGTGAGACTATTAGGTTCAGCGTTGACGCAAAAGGCGAAACGGTGATTGCATTCCCCTTCAAAGCCGAAGAAAGCCTGACATCGCCACTGCTTATATGCAAAATAACTGCCGACTGCGGCACATTCTCCGACGGCGAACAGCACTATCTGCCTTTGTTCTCCGACAAGATTGAAGTCATTTCCTCTCTGCCGTTTACCATTCAGGGCAGCGGCAAACACACTGTGGACATTCCCGACACTTTTACAGGCAACAAAGCCGGCGCAACCAACCGCAAACTTACCATAGAGTACACTTCCAATCCAACATGGCTCGCATTGCAGGCTTTGCCCACTATCGACAATCCCAAGTGGGAAGACGCTCTTACCATAGCAGCTGCTTATTATGCTGCATCGCTCGAACACGAAATTGCATCTGTTTCGCCCGAAATCAAAGCCGCCGCAAAACGCTGGGCAAACGAGCAAACAGCCGACACATTGCTCGAAAACGCTCTGCTTCGCAATCAGGACATCAAGAACATTCTTCTCACAGAAACACCGTGGGCGGCAAATGCCGACAATGTTTCACTGCGCCGCCGCTCACTGGCTCATACTTTCAACGAATTGGAATCGGGCGCACGCGAAAGGAATCTTGAGGAACGCCTTGCGCGACTTCAGCGCGAAGACGGTGGTTTCAGTTGGTTCCCCAACATGCCTTCGAGCTATTACATCACTTCCGGCATAACCACAATGCTTCTCCGCCTCAACAGCATCAAGAGTTCTTCAAACACGGAGTCAATCATAAGAAAAGCCGTGGACTATCTTGACAAACAGGTTGCCGAAGATATAAAAGAAATGAAGAAAATCTCCGTAAAGGGTAACAAACTCACCATTTACGATAGTCATCTCGACTACCTTAACATTCTTCGCATGTACGCCGGCAAACTTTCACCGTTGTCTTCGGCTAACCGCAAATATCTTTTGCCCATTCTGCAGAAGCATTATCCGAATCTCAACATCGAAGCCAAATCCAAGGCAGCTCTCGTGCTTAAAACCGCAGGATACGACAAAGAAGCCATGACCACAATCAAGAGTATTCTCGAACACACGGTGAGCGACAAGGACAAAGGCATGTATTTCGATTCGTTCAATGCTCTTTCGTATTGGAACAGTTATAAGATTCCTGCACAGGTGGCTGCTCTCGAAGCCGTGCGCGCTCTTACGCCCGATGACAAAACCACACAAAACGGAATGCTCACATGGATTTTGCAATCTAAGCGCACACAGGGTTGGGAAACTGCGCTCAACACGGTTGACGCAGTGTATGCGCTGCTTACCACAACCAAGAGCGACGATTCGTTGATTCATTTCAACACGGCAATGCCCGACAACTTCACTCTCAACATGAAAAACGGCAAAACCATAAACATTGCGGAGAACGCCCAAACCGCCGACAAGGATGCCGTGGGCTATATGCGCTCGGACTTCAGCCTTGACGAGTTGAAATCATCGCCCAAGTCGGTGAACATATCAAAGACCGACGGCGGAATATCCTGGGGCGGAATCTACAGTCGCTATCTCGCGCCTGCCCAAAACGTTGAAAACGGCGGCGGAGAGCTTACGGTGAAACGCGAATACTTCCTAGTGGAAAACGGAAAGGAAACTCCCGTTGCCAACGGCGCAAGCATTAACACAGGCAACCGCATCAGAGTGCGCTACACCATAAATTCTTCGCGCGATTTCGATTATGTCAGCCTCACAGACCCGCGTCCCGCATGTCTTGAGCCGGATGTGCAAACCTCGGGCTACACCTGCAACAACGGCGAATGGTTCTATCTTGCCGTGCGCGACGCTTCGCAGGCTCTGTTCTTTGAAAAAATGGAAAAGGGTAAACACATAGTTACTCTTGATTTCCATGCCGACCGCAAGGGAACTTATCTTGCAGCTCCGGCTTCGGTGCAGTGTCTGTATTCTCCCGAATTTTCGGGACGTTCAAACGGAAGAACCATAAACGTTAAACAGAATAAATGAAACCTTTTGCAAAATCGCTGATAACCTTCGTGTCGCTTACACTCTTTGGTGCGACACAAGCTCAAAATGCCACGCTCCTTAAGCAGCAGAATCTGCACAAATGGGGCGTGGCTCCTGCCAATTACAGCGGCATAACCCATATTGAAGGGAACTCATACGCTCTTGTGAGCGACAAAGAGCAGATTGACGGAATTTATATCTTTGACATAGACATCAACCCTGTCAGCGGTAAAGTCAAATCGGTCGTTCCTCATGCCATATCGGGTGTGGCGGGTTCGAAAACGCGCGATGCCGAAGGCATTTGCTTCTGCCCGCAGCGCAACAGTGTTTTTGTGAGTGCCGAGGACGACCAGCAGATTATCGAATACTCTCTCGACGGCAAACCCACGGGTTCTAAACTTGACGTTCCGCCCATGTTCTCGCGCGACAGCATATTTCCCAACTGCGGATTCGAATCTTTAGCCTACGACAGTGCCGCCCGGCGGTTTTACACAGCCACCGAACGCCCACTTAAACGCGACAATTCCAAAGACACAGCCCTTGTCAGGATTCTTGCTTTTGACGAACATCTCGCCCCATGCGCACAATACGCCTACATTCTCGAACAGCCCACACTCAACAACAAGGCTAAGTATTACGTTCACGGAGTTTCGGAAATCACAGCCCTGCCCGACGGCAGACTTGTGGTAATGGAAAGAGAACTGAACGTGAAGGCAAACTATGTGGGAAGCGAATGCCGCATAAGGCTCTTCACTGTTAACCCCTCGGAGGGCGAACCCATGACCTCACATATCGCCAAGCCGCTATATAAAACCGCCATTGCCGATTTTTCCACCCACATGGACATAGGGCAACTGAACTATGCCAACTACGAAGGCATGTGTCTCGGACCCAAACTCAATGACGGTCGCCAAACTCTTATTCTCATAAACGATTCTCAGGCCGGCGCGGGAAATTCACTCTATCGTCTCAAAGATTATATAAAGATCATAATTCTCTGACCCCGAAGGCTCTTTCCGGCATGCTGAAAATCCGAATTCCACGCCTGAAATATCGCGACAAAAAAGGCGCGAAAATCGCTTTTTATAAGTCATTGCTTTTCACGTTCTTATAAAGGCGAAAAATACAAGCCATATATTTTGAAATACAAGGCACTTATTTTAAAATAAGTGCCTTGTATTTTTTACGATAAGCCATGTGTGTGTTTTTATGTACGCAAGCCAAGCTTTTTTCTTGTGATATTTCACCCGTTTTCATGCCTTCAAAACATGCCGCAAAGCCGCGCCACCTCTCCCCGGTCCTACCATTATAACGGGAAAACATACCCGCATCGCAGAATGACGTACTTGCATAATAATAAATTCATTACATTTGCAGCAATAAATAAGAACAATAAAAAAACATCAAAAATGAAGAAACTCATAATACTTTCATTCATTGCCATGATGGGCATACAGGTACACGCACAGCCCAAGGTTTACGTAACGAGGAACATCAGCCCCGAAGGACTCATGGCTGTTTACAAAGCATTGGGTGTGAAAGCCAAAGGCAAGGTTGCCGTAAAAGTGAGCACGGGTGAAGCCGGAAATCCCAACTATCTTCAGCCGTCGCTCATAGGTCCGCTCGTCAAGAAAGTGAAAGGCACAATTGTTGAATGCAACACCGCTTACGGCGGAAAACGCAGCACAACCGAAGAGCATTTGAAAGTGGCGGAAGAACACGGATTCACGAAAATAGCCAAAGTGGACATCATGGATTCGGAAGGAGAAATGAAAATACCCGTAAAGGACACGAAATACATTAAATACGACATAGTGGGTTCACATCTCAAGAACTACAATTTCATGATAAACCTTGCCCACTTCAAAGGACATCCCATGGGCGGACTCGGCGGTGTGCTCAAAAATCAGAGCATAGGAGTGGCTTCGGCAAACGGCAAGGCATACATTCACAGCGCGGGAGTTGTGGAAACACCCGAGAAGTTGTGGAGCAACGTAGGAAACCAGGACGGCTTTCTTGAGTCAATGGCTGCCGCAGCGCAGGGAGTGGCAAACTTTTTCGGTAAAAACATCATTTACATTAGCGTAATGAATAACATGTCGGTTGACTGCGATTGCGTGTCTCACCCCGCAGCTTCCAAACTCAAGGACTACGGAATCTTAGCCTCTACCGACCCCGTGGCATTGGACCAGGCGTGCGTAGACATTATTTTCAACATGACTCCGTCAGACGGCAACGACAACGCACCCCTTAAGGAACGCATTACGAGCCGCCACGGAATTCACACAATTGAACACGCCGAAGAAATAGGGCTTGGCAGCAGAAAATACGAACTCGTAAACATTGACAAAAAGTGAAAGCGAAATACTTGCTCATTACTGCGGGGCTGCTGACAGCCTTTTCCGTGAAAGCAGAAACGGTGAACGACACTCTGGAAACCGAAACTCTGCGCCCGGCATTGGTTACGGGAACCCGAAACCTTACCGACGCACGCCATCTGCCCATGACCGTGAGCCTTGTAAGCCGCAAGGAACTGACCAAAAACTACCGTTCGTCTGTTTTGCCCACTGTGTGCGAACAAGTGCCGGGATTGTTCATAACTTCAAGGGGCATGTTAGGCTACGGAGTGTCAACAGGAGCTGCGGGAGGCATTAAAGTACGCGGCATAGGCGGTGGCGCGGAAATGTTGGTGCTTATAGACGGTCAGCCGCAGTATGCCGGACTTATGGGACACCCCATAGCAGACGCTTATCAAACTATGATGGCGGAGAAAGTGGAAGTGCTTCGCGGACCGTCCTCTGTGCTCTACGGCTCAAACGCCATGGGAGGAGTGATGAACATTGTTACACGAAAAATAACCCGAGACGGTTCGCACACAACCTTTCAGGCAGAAGGCGGATCTTATGGCACTGCACAGGCACAGGTTTCAAACCAGACAAAAGCCGGCAAGTTTTCGAGCACGGCAGGCATAAACTACGGAAGAACCGACGGACATCGCCCCAACAGCAACTTTGAACAATATTCGGGCTTTGTGAAATTGGGCTACGACCTTTCGGAACATTGGAAAGCCGATGCAGACGTAAACCTGACGCATTTCAAGGCTTCGAATCCGGGAGAAGAGACAAATCCTTACATAGACAATGACTCCAAGATTACTCGCGGGCTTGCTTCGGTGCAGTTAGCCAACAACTACGGCAGCATGTCGGGAGCGATAAGAGCGTTCTACGATTGGGGACATCACAACATAAACGATGGATATCACCCCGGAGGAACGCCGCAAACCCAGTTGTATTTGCACAACGACATTATGAGCGGAATAACAGCCTATGAAAGCACGTCATTGTTTGAAGGAAACAGGATTACACTCGGTGTTGACTATCAACATTTCGGAGGTAAGGCATGGAACAAAGTAATAGCCACCGGCGAACACAAAAGTCTTGCTAACAAGAAGCAGGACGAAATAGCCGGTTACCTGGATTTTCGTCAGGATTTGCTGTCGCTCGTAACACTGGATGCCGGATTGCGCGTTGACTATCACTCCACGGCGGGAACAGAACTCGTGCCGCAGGGCGGACTTACGTTCCACATAAACAACGATGCGCAGATACGCGCAATGGTGAGCAAGGGATTTCGAAATCCTACCATTCGCGAACTCTACATGTTCCGTCCCGCAAACAAAGATTTGAAACCCGAGCGCATGACGAACTATGAACTCGCATTCAGCAACAATCTTTTCAACAACAGCCTCCGACTTGGTTTGAGTCTTTTCTATCTCAAAGCCGACAACATGATAACAACTGCCATGGTTGACGGTCGTCCGCAAAACGTGAACACCGGTAAAACGGAAAACAGCGGAGTAGAATTCGAGGCAAAGTATAAAGCCGACAAGCACCTCTCATTCAACACCAACTACAGCTATCTTCACATGAGCAATCCCACTTCGGGCGCGCCGGAACACAAACTTTATGTGGGTGCAGACTATGTTAACGGTAAATTCAGCGCATCTACGGGTGTGCAATACATTGCCGGGCTGTATCTTGCCGCAGGCAAAAACGCCGACAAGGAATATTTCACGCTTTGGAATCTTACTGCGAGCTACAAAATACTCAAAAACATAACCGCTTATGCGCGCGGCGAAAATCTGTTGGCGCAGAAATACCAGACAATGCTGGGATTCACCATGCCCAAAGCCACTGTCATGGCAGGCATAAAGATTGATATTTAACAAACATCCCAACCATATTACATTAAAATTACTAATTCTTCGGAAGGAAAGGCTTGCTTTTTCAAGCCTTTCCTTTATTCTTTTCACTCAATCCCCCCAAAATCCACTTCTTCCCTGCACCTTTTTCTTCATCCGCCTTTCCCGAAAAGCAACCTCCGCATCCAATAAAAAAGCTTCAGCATCCGATGGAACTTTTCCTGCATCTCCGACAAAAAATTCACCACTTCGGGAAGTCTTTTCGGCACGCCGAAAAAAACACATGGCTTATCGTAAAAAACATAAGGCATATATTTTAAAATACAAGGCACTTATTTTAAAATAAGTGCCTTGTATTTTTCGCCTTTCCAAACCACTGAAAATCAACGCGGCACAAAAGGCTTATTTTTTGCGTTTTTGCAAGTCGGGAAACCGGGCTGTTTGCCCTAATCTTTTGAAGAATTTGTAGCTTTCCCGTACCTTCAATATAGCAAAAGGAATGACCTCAAACCAATGAGCGGTATTTATTGGATCACCGGCTTTTTATTTTTTGTCAAACTGGTAAACGGCTCCATCGTGTCGCACCATAAAACAAACTTTATACGATTCGTCAAAAAGAATTATATCATCAGCCGACGGATACCATATATAGTCAAAAAAGTCAGCAACATCTTTGAAATCAAAAGCATCAATCGTATAAAAAGAATCCCAACATACGTTCACATGTTTGGGCATTTCCTTTATGTTTTGCTCATATATCAAACGGCGCAAATCAAAATTTTCGTCTTTGGCGTTTACGGAGTTCACAAACCGCCCCTCGCTTTGAATAATGCTGAAAATGTCGTTACGATATAGGGGGGCAATCTTGTATGACAGGCAAAACGAAGCAAAAACCTTATCACATTCCTCCATAGAAAGAGTAACGAAACTCAGATTTTGGTTTTTATGGTCTTTTTTGAAGAAATCCAATTTATATTGCTCCATATATTCTTGATTTTGCTGTTTCCAAGGCAGTCCGAATAACCTGTTTTCTACGCGAAAATAGTTCTTTTCTCAAACATCCGCACAAAGGCAAAGAAATAAATTTACTTATGGCATTTTTGCTGCTTGTAAACAGCAATTACTTTTTTAGAAGAAACACACAAATGGCTAATGACAAACAAATTACGGCTTTCATTGTTTTTCTGTAAGCCACTTTTCACGGGATTTTCCATAATCGTTCCAATTCCAACGGTTGTTAATTGTTACGGGATAGCACCTACGGTTTGGAATATCCAGCATTGAAAGCCGTTTCAAGCCATTGACAGGCGTGAGGTCCATATCGTCAATCACAAAGTTCCCACCAAACAAAGCAAGAGCCGATATATTTCTTAAATCAGCCAACGGCTTAATCGATACAAGCCTGTCTGTCTCTATTATTACAACCTCCACGTTGCTCAGATTTGACAAAAATTCGATGTCGTGAAGACCTTTTACGCCCCTTATGTCTATTCTTTTCAATTTTTGCAAATACGAAATATCCGAAAAAGATTGTAGCTTTTTGCAATTCAATATTGTTAAGTTTTCAAGGAGCACAAGATTTCGGACAAACGACAAAGAAGTTATATTAGAATTGGCAACGGTCAAATGTTTTAGGTTTTTCAAGTTGCCAATTCCGTGTTCGTCCCCAATTTTGAAGTCATCAACATATAAGTTTTCTATGCTGCAACAGGAAAACAGGGTATCGTTTCGTTTACGACCATAACAAAACACGTTTTTCAGATTGTAGAAAACTCGAAAATCAACATCGTCGGCATTAGGTACGTTTAAGCTTAACGTTTTCAAGTCTTTTTGTTTCTCAACACTCCTGATTCCTTTGGAATGAACGTCTACAATTTCTAATGTTTCGAGTTGCATGTCTTCTAAAAAAGCATAGTCGGAGCATTTCCACCCGAACGAATAGTTCAGAAACAGATGCTTTATGTTTTTATCGTTTATTATTTTCACAAACGAGTCATTCCATTCACAACATATAAGCATCCCTAATCCGTCTAACCGTCTTTGGTTATACGGATTCTCTCTTACGAATTTATATTTGCGTTTATTCCACATACTATCCGCCGAAAGGCACATGCTACATCTGTAGCCGTTGCCGCAAAAGTCCTTGCCGCCCACCCGGTATTTGTTCTCTCCTATGGTGTACGGCACTGCAAAAGTAACAAATTAATCCTTGCCAACTCACAAAGACAAAGCAGGCTTAAATATATGGTCATCAGAAAAAACATTTGCCCTGCCATTGATACAAAATGCTTTCTGCCTCTCAAACCGCAAGACTCTCGACAGACAATTTCGATTCTACAGCGCAGACTAACAATATAAATATGTCCTGCACAGCGTCCGGCATATTATTTATCAATTATGGAGATCCATAAAAAAGATGCCGCATTCCTGCCGCCATTTTCAATATTTATCTAAAGATTCAAAATAAACATTTGTAATGCCATTCTTCTCAATAAGTTCTTTAACTCTCAAAGAACAAACCGTTGCCCCGCTGCCTTTCAGATAAAAGAATTCTTCTCCATTCCATGAAGTAAAATCTATTCGGAATGTACCATAAATACGGTCTCCTTCGGAATCGAAATCGCACCTTGAATTTATCTGTGTTTCCACAAAAGCATAATACTGCAACTTGGAATCTTTGATTTTTATGGGAATAAACGATACTCCTTTAACTCCGCTACTTTCCAATAAGTCCTTAAATTTTTCGGAGATAAATCTTAAAGGTCCTTGGTCGCCAATAAAATCATAAAACATATCCCCCTCGTCAACGCAAAAAGCATTGTTGTTTTTTACATCTTGTAGATAAGGAAAAATGCGAAAAGGATCATAGTTCGCCTCTGCCCGGAGTCTTACTTGCCTTTTCTTATTTCCCAAAACTATCGTAGTAAAATTCACAGACATAATATTTTTCTATTTAATCGGTCCATTGTTCAAGTTAAATAAATACTGCTTGCAGAAAACATACCCAACCGGATACCATTAATGTGGACATCTATCCCGGTTTATAGCATTTTCCATATTCTGAAACGCACTATTTAGGCATCCTTCATTCTATATTATTAGTCGCAGATATATTTTTGCAAATATAACCTACGATATACTCTATCGGAGTTAAAAGTTCTATATCATTATTCTCAACTAAATCTTCTACAGAAGATTTTACATTCATCCAAAGTTTGGACGCTTCATATTCTTCGTATGGATGTTTCATTTTTGTTCTTATTATCAGGTTTATTATATCATTCCTTCTGTCCGCTATAACCTACTTTCTCGATATTATTTCCCATCACGGGATTGTTCATATCCGCAACGTTCTTTACAATTTTGCTCATTTCCTCCGCATTACCTCTTACTATTTTACAGTTTTGACTTTGTGAGCTGAATCTCCATTTCAGAAACCAACACACGCCGTCTTACACTTTTACAGTATTGCCCCCATTTTGCATTTTGATTGTATTATGTAGAGATTTACTACTATATTTACGTTACGAAGACAGGACTACTATTTTCATACGGCACTACAAAAATAACAAATTAATACTTGCCAACTCACAAAGGTTAAAGAGAACCAATCTTATAGTCATCAGAAAAGGCACATGGCTTATCGTAAAAAACATAAGGCATATATTTTAAAATACAAGGCACTTA
>OBLF01000074.1_pt1 | contig 133300 bp, 109 predicted proteins | sample 1519231 | NCBI WGS metagenome assembly OBLF01 (sample SAMEA2602895, study PRJEB22501) | metagenome
AAAACACTTTCTTTATCCAACTGGCTTATAAATCACAGTTTTTATGTAAATTTGCCAGCACGGTTTCCGGAACAGATTACTTCCTATGAATCCGAAGAATAATAACAAACCTAAAACATTACGATTATGACAATCACAAAAGCAATTTACCAAGGGAAGGGAAGAGTTGAGGCTACACACATGAGGTCGGAAGTGACGGTGAATACCGATGCGGGCAAGGCCTTTGGCGGACTGGGCGAAAACCAGACACCTGTGGAACTGTTAGGCAATGCACTGGCAGCCTGCGTGCTGACGCTCATGGGACTACAGGCTGAACGGGGCGGCATCGATTTCGCAGGCTGCTATGCTGAAGTGGGTGAGTGCGAAGAAGACATGGAGGCATTCACCGTCACACGTATTCCGATTACGTTCCACCTGAAGGCTGTCTTCGATGAGAAGCAGCGAAAGAAATTCGAGTATATCGCAAGGAAAGCCTGCTTTGTAGGAAATACGCTGACAGCCGAAAAGGTCTTCAGCTTTGTATATGAATAAGGGCGGCCGGGCTGACAAGGCAAGACAGCCTCGTCAGCCCAATGTTTTGTCAAGACAGCTGGCTCGTATCCACGAACCTCGGCATAGGGCACAGATATTTTGTCAGTTCTGAGAATTTAGCAATACGCAGCAATCTCGGATGTACATATTTTCCTTCCTCCTCCTCATGTTCTATATCCTCCTCCTCATGTTCTATATAATAAGGTATGTGTACAGCCCATCCGCCTATTTTCAGAACAGGGTCTACATCAGCTGAGAACGAGTTGCCCACCGTCAGCAGCTGCCCTGTTTTGGTATGGTACTGCCTACAGAGTCGCTGGTAGGCATCGGGGGTCTTATCTGTCACAATGACAATATCGTCGAAGTAGGGACGCAGCCCCGAACGCCTGAATTTGTTCTCCTGGTCGAGCAGTTCACCTTTTGTAAACACTACCATGCGGTATCTGCCTGTTTCCCTCAGCTTCGCCAGCGTAGCCTTCACCCCGTCGAACGGATGTCCCGGCAGCCGTAACAGTTCCTTGCCCAATTCTATGATCTGTCCTATCTCCCTGCCCATTATCTTTCCGTGACTGATGTTGACCGCATTCTCTATCAGTGAGAGCAAGAATGCCTTGCTTCCGTACCCAAGGAGTGGTATGTTAGCCTTTTCAGTAGTGCGGAGAGCGTGGGACACCTTGTCAGCCGAAGCGTAAGGGGCAAGAATCTCACAGTACACTTTCTCCACTGTATCATAGTAAGTCTGGCTACCCCACAGCGTGTCGTCTGCATCAAATGCAATCAGTGAAATCTCCGTCATAAGCCTAATTTTTAGATGTTATAGTTATCATGAAAACTCTCCCCCGTCAGACGATGTGTCTATCTCGAGGCATATAGCAGGACGGTTAGCAATCAAATTATTTCTTTTCAAAAGTCTTAATCCTCCTTCTTTTATTCTTTTCACAGCAAAGTTAAATGATTTCTTCTGAACTCCAAAGATTTATACGGCTTTTTTATCGCCGGATATGCAAATATTTACCTTTTTTAATTGTATGCGGATTCATGGAATTTGTCTACAAACACCATCCGGATGTTAACTGTTGTATTTTTCTTCTTGCTTCCCAACGTTTTCCGAAATAATGACTAATGTATGTTCCGGGATAAAATCCTGACGGAATTTTGGACAGATCCATCTGATTCTGTTTCTTTTGCATCGGTAGAAAACTAAAGTTTATATCTTTCAGGAACCTGTCAGCCAGCATAATCCAGCTGCCTCTATCTGCATGAGAAACCTCAATGGAAACTGAAATAAAATGGAATAAAGACTCCTGACAAACTCAACTCTTCCATCTTCTTGGCAATCAGTCAGAGCAGGGCAGGTGGTGAGTATGGAACAAAGAAAAGCAGAATGCAAGCAATTGCCGATGCCAAACAGAACTGTTCCCAACCGGCCGGGAACATCAGTCCCGACCGCCGGGAACTGGCTTCCCACGTGCTGGGAACATTGTTCCCAACCGGTTGGGAAACAAATCAGCTGTCAGCTGCATACAGACGGGGAAGGTTAGCATAACGGTCGAATTCCACATTGCCGGAATATCCGTAACCGGCAAACAGCTGTCGAATCCATTGTTGCTGTTCCGGCATCAAAGGCTGCTCCCCATGCAGATAGCGGTAGTAAGTGCCTTTTCCACCGAGATATGTTCTGATGGCACTACGCATTCCGGCACTGTGCCGGCTCTTTACATCATAAAAGATGTGAGAGAATCCGTATGCAACCTGTACGGTTTCTGCCTTCAGAAATCTTGGGCATGACGGCTTTCCCAGTACCGGTGGTGCGACAGTCTTACAGATTTCCATGTCATCGGGCAGGTTGCACCCCAACTGATAGCGAATACACTCTTTCTTCCTTCTGCATCCGTCCAGGAAGCAGAAAGCCCAGTCTGCAGGGATTTTTTGATGTTTTGTTTCCATAATGATAATTTTTGTTCGCTGCAAAGATACCTCTCTCCCTCCATACCGACAAGGTTCTTCTATGTAGTTATCAAGGTAGTTGATGAAAGTTTTCCCTTTGCAGCTGCATACAGAAGCGTCTCCTCTGCAAATATAACGTCAGGAGAATCCTTTGCCGATGCCGTACCGTCTCATAGTACGGTCGTCAGCTGCTGTCGTTCTATCTGCCAGCATTCCTGTCTCCTTGCTGATACCTGAAAGAAAAAAGAGCATTCGTTTGTGGTTCTCAAAAAATAATCGTATTTTTGCAGTGGATATATTGTGTTCGGTAAAACGGGTAATGAAAAACCTTTCTGCTGTCCACTTCATTCCTGCTAAAATTAATGTTGATAGTAGACTACACGTTATTTGTTTAAATGAAAAAAATCATCTTTTCTGTCATAGTTACGGCTATGATGATGGCCATGGCTGGATGTGGCTCAAGTAAGGACGTACCTTACTACACGAATATTGATTCTGTCAGCCTGGCTGCTTCACGTGGCTTGTACGACGCACGTATCATGCCGAAGGACGAGTTGACGATTACTGTAAACACGACCGACCCTGATGCTGCCGTCCCTTTCAATCTGCAGGTGCGCAACCAGTTGAGCGGCGGCAAGCAGATCAGCACCGGCGGCGGCTCGCTGCAAGGCTATCTGGTGGACAATTCCGGTTTCATCAATTTTCCCGTAATCGGGAAGATACACGTCAGCGGTCTGACCAAGACGGAGTGTGAGGATTTGATCAAGAGCAAAATCCAGCCTTACCTGGCACGTACAGAGAATCCCATTGTTACCGTCCGCATGAGCAGCTACCGCATTACGGTCATCGGTGAGGTCACTCATCCAGGTGTGTTCCCTGTCGCGACGGAAAAGATCAGTGTGATGGAAGCTCTGGCCGAAGCCGGCGACCTGACCATTTATGGCAAACGCAACAATGTCATGCTGATCCGTGAGGATGCGACAGGCGAGAAGCATCATTTCCGTTTGAACCTGAACGATGCCAACCTCATCAATTCGCCTTATTATTATCTGCAGCAGAATGACATCCTCTATGTGGAACCGAACAGCGTGAAGGCCAAGAACTCCGGCATCGGCAGTTCTACGACCATCTGGTTCTCTTTCATCGGTATCGTGACATCAGTTGCCTCGCTGCTGGTAAATGTATTGAGAAAGTAAAATCAGCTGTGGTCTGGGTTGTTCATGGCATCCAGACCGCAACGAAAACAGAATGTGGAATGAGAGTATCTTTGACCATCCGTTTCTTGCATGGCATTCAGAATTGCTGACTGACGAGGAGGGTGTAAGGGTATTCTCTTTTTTTGAAGATTAAGATTGTGTTAAGGATATGTGTGGAATAGTTGGATATATCGGGACTAAGCGCGAGGCTTACCCCATCTTGATAAAAGGGCTGAAACGGCTCGAGTACAGAGGGTACGACAGTGCAGGCGTTGCGTTGATTGACCATGACGGCGATCTGAATGTCTATAAGACAAAAGGCAAGGTGGCCGATTTGGAAGAATACTGCTCAGACAAGAACATAACCGGCACCATCGGTATAGCGCATACACGATGGGCAACACATGGCGAGCCGTCTTCCGTCAATGCTCATCCGCATTACTCGCAGTCGAAGAATCTTGCCATCATCCACAATGGAATCATCGAGAATTATGCCGAGATAAAGCATAATCTGATAGAGAAAGGGATAAAGTTCCGGTCGGAAACTGATACGGAAGTACTGGTACAGTTGATAGACTATATTCAAATAAAGAAGAACCTCAGCCTGCTGGAGGCCGTGCAGCTGGCATTGCACCAGGTAATCGGTGCATACGCCATTGCACTGCTTGACAAGCGCAACCCGGATACAATCATTGCTGCAAGGAAACAAAGCCCGCTCGTTGTCGGCATTGGTGACGGCGAGTTCTTCCTCGGTTCGGATGCCAGTCCGATCATCGAGTACACCGACAAGGTTGTTTATCTTGATGACGGGAACATTGCCGTGATGAAGCTGGGCGAGGAGCTGAAGGTGGTGAATATCCTCAATGAAGAACTGTCGCCGGAAGTGCGTACCGTGGATATCAATCTCGGACAGATAGAGAAAGGCGGTTACCCGCACTTCATGCTCAAGGAAATCTTCGAGCAGCCGGAGTGCCTGACCAACTGTATGCGCGGGCGCATTAATGTCGACCACAATCAGGTGACACTGAGTGCGCTGATTGACTACCGGAGCAGACTGCTCAACGCCAAGCGTATCATCATTGTCGCCTGCGGTACCAGCTGGCACGCCGGACTGATCGGCAAACAGCTGATAGAATCTTTCTGTCGCATCCCTGTTGAAGTGGAATATGCCAGCGAGTTCCGTTACGGCAACCCGGTAGTGGGTGACAGTGATGTGGTGATAGCGATTTCCCAGAGCGGAGAGACCGCTGACACGCTTGCTGCAGTGGAGCTGGCCAAGTCGAAAGGGGCGTTCATCTATGGCATCTGCAATGCTATTGGTTCTAGTATTCCGCGTGCGACGGATACGGGTACCTATATCCACGTCGGCCCGGAAATCGGTGTGGCATCCACGAAAGCGTTTACAGGTCAGGTCACCGTACTGACAATGTTCGCTCTCGCTCTGGCAAACGCCAAGGGGACTGTCGGCCATGATGAATACGTGAAAACCGTACATGGGCTGTCCGAGATACCGGCTATGATCAGAGAAGTTCTGAAGGTGAACGACAAGATAGCTGATATGGCACGTACATTCACATATGCGCGTAACTTCCTTTACCTCGGCAGAGGCTACAGCTATCCGGTGGCATTGGAAGGCGCATTGAAGCTGAAAGAAATATCCTACATCCATGCTGAAGGCTATCCGGCAGCCGAGATGAAACACGGTCCGATTGCACTGATTGACTCGGATATGCCGGTTGTGGCCATCGCAACCCACAACGGAATGTACGAGAAGGTACGCAGCAACATTCAGGAGATAAAAGCACGTCAGGGACGTGTAATCGCCTTGGTCTCAAAGGGAGACACCACTATCTCAAAGATAGCCGATGCCGTCATTGAACTCCCCGACACGATGGACTGTCTTGAACCGCTGGTGGCTACGATTCCATTACAACTGCTGGCATATCACATAGCTGTCTGCAAGGGAAAAGATGTCGACCAGCCGCGCAACCTCGCCAAGTCGGTGACGGTAGAGTAGGACAGGGATTAAATGAAGCAAAGGGGGATAAAGATGGCAAGGAAGCCTGTGAGGGTAAAGATGACCGCTATGTAGGAAGCACCGGCTATTCCTGCATTCACATTAGTCCCTTGGCTTCCTTTGCGTTCCACCTGATTTTCCTGACTCTTTCTTGCATCCTTGACTCCCCATAATGAAGACATATAGATATACCTTATAGATGGAAAAGAACATTCATGAAGATTGCGGTGTGGCAATGATCCGGTTGTTGAAGCCGCTGGAGTATTACCAGGAGAAGTATGGCACCTGGATGTATGGGCTGAACAAGCTCTATCTGATGATGGAGAAGCAACACAACCGTGGCCAGGAAGGGGCCGGCCTGGCTTCGGTGAAGCTGGATTCACAGCCTGGTAATGAATACATGTTCCGTGAACGTGCAGAGGGAAAGAATGCCGTTACCGAGATTTTCGCCAACGTACACAAGCATTATGAGGGTCTCTCGCAGGAACAGTTGTCTGATGTTTCTTTTGTAAAAGCACACCTTCCCTTTGCAGGAGAGCTTTACATGGGCCACCTCCGGTACTCCACTACCGGCAAGAGTGGCCTTACTTATGTCCATCCGTTCCTGCGACGGAACAACTGGAAAGCAAAGAACCTCTGTATGTGCGGCAACTTCAATATGACAAACATCGGGGATATCTTTGAAAAACTTACTGACCAGGGACAGTGTCCCCGCATCTACAGCGACACTTATATCCTGCTGGAACTGATGGGGCACAGGCTTGATCGTGAAGTGGAGCGCAACTTCATGGAGGCGCAGAAACTCGGACTTGAGAAACGTGCCATCACCGATTATATTGAAGAACACGTACAAGTGAGCAATGTCCTCAAAACGACCATGCAGGACTTTGACGGCGGATATGTCATCTGCGGACAGACTGGGTCGGGCGAGATGTTCGCCATCCGAGACCCATGGGCCATCCGACCGGCGTTCTATTACAGAAACGATGAGATTGTCGTGCTGGCAAGTGAGCGCCCTGTATTGCAGACGACATTCGACCTTGAGTGTGAGGACATACAGGAACTGAAGCCTGGTCAGACACTGATTGTCAACAGGCGTGGTGAATGTTCGCTGCAACAGATACTCGAACCCCAGAACTATTCCGCCTGCTCGTTTGAGCGCATCTATTTCTCCCGTGGCTCCGACCGTGACATCTACAAAGAACGCGAAAAACTGGGACGGCAGCTGACAGAACCGGTGCTGAAGGCGGTCGGCTACGATACCAGCCACACCGTGCTCTCCTTCATACCGAATACGGCAGAGGTCGCATTCTATGGTCTTGTCCATGGTTTCAAGGAGTGGATTGACAAGAAGAAGGTGGAACAGATTGCCGCCTTGGGCACCAATCCGTCAGCAGAGGATGTCTACCGTATTATTCATCAGGATGTCCGTTCCGAAAAAGTGGCATGGAAGGACATCAAGCTGCGTACTTTCATTACCGAGGGCAATACCCGTAACGACCTTGCCTCACATGTCTACGATATTACTTATGAGTGCATCAAACCTTATGAGGATAACCTCGTCATCATTGACGACTCCATCGTACGTGGGACAACGCTGCGTGAAAGCATCCTCCGCATACTCGACCGGCTGCATCCCAAGAAGATTGTCGTCGTATCAAGCGCACCGCAAATCCGTTTTCCTGACTACTATGGCATCGATATGCCTTGTCCTGATGAGTTCTGCGTGTTCCGTGCAGCCATTGAACTGATACGTGACCGTGGTATGGTGTCTCTGCTTGGCAAGGTGTACGAGGCGTGCAGGAAGGAACTTGCCAAACCTAAGAACGAGCCTATCGTGAATGCAGTCCGTGCCGTGTACAAACCGTTTACGGTGGATGAACTCAACAAGAAAATCATAGAGATGCTGCGCCCGGAAGGAATGACGACACCTGTAGAACTCGTGTATCAAAGTCTGGAAGGACTGCACCATGCCATTCCCGATCATCCTGGCGACTGGTACTTCACCGGCAATTATCCAACCCGCGGCGGTATGCGGCTCGTCAATCAAGCATTCATTGACTATTACGAGCGCGTACATCGCATTCAGAAGGGATGAAATGGAATTCCTTTGCCTGCAGATTCATGTCGTAATGACAAATATATATTATCTTGAATGAAAGTATTCATACTCACAAAGATATATACATATTGTCATGCTGAAGATTGGAAAGAACAAACAACCCAACAATACTAAATAATAATGAGGAACGTAACTTTAGTCCTGAGTGACGGAACAAAATTCCATGGAAAGTCGTTTGGATACGATGCTCCTGTGGCTGGAGAAGTGGTATTCAATACAGCCATGATGGGCTATCCAGAGAGCCTGACCGACCCCTCCTATGCCGGGCAGCTGCTTACAATGACTTTCCCGTTGGTAGGCAATTACGGTGTACCACCTTTCACATTCGATTCGAATGGTATTCCAACCTTCATGGAAAGTGAAAGGATATATGCCTCTGCCATCATCGTATCCGACTATACGGAGCAATATTCACACTGGAATGCCGTGGAGAGTCTGGGCGACTGGTTGAAGCGAGAGCACGTACCGGGTATAACAGGAATTGATACCCGAGAGCTTACCAAGGTGCTGCGTGAGCATGGTGTGATGATGGGTAAGATTCTCTTTGATGATGAACCAGACAATATCCCTGAGGCTGACTACGAGGGTGTTAATTTTGTAGACCGTGTTTCAACCAAGGAGATTGTCCGCTATAATGAGGGTACCGGTAAGAAAGTTGTGCTCGTTGACTGCGGCGTGAAGGCCAATATCATCCGTTCCCTTATTAAAAGAGGTGTAGAGGTAATCCGTGTTCCCTGGAACTATGATTACACCGATATGGACTATGACGGACTCTTCCTTGCCAACGGTCCGGGCGACCCGGATATGTGCAGCGATGCCGTTGAAATCATCCGCAAGCAGATGAACAGGAGCAAGAAGCCTATCTGCGGTATCTGCATGGGTAATCAGTTGCTGTCAAAGGCAGCGGGGGCAACGATCTACAAGTTGAAATACGGTCATCGAGGACACAATCAGCCGGTGCGTATGGTGGGGACAGAGAAATGCTACATCACCTCACAGAATCATGGCTATGCCGTTGATGTGTCAACGCTTGACAAGGACTGGCGTGAGCTGTTTGTGAACATGAACGACGGCAGTAACGAAGGAATCTGCCACAAGGAGAACCCTTGGTTTACCTCTCAGTTCCACCCGGAGGCCTGCTCCGGTCCGGTAGACACTTACTTTATGTTTGATAAATTCGTAGAGACACTGAAATAATGAAAGACGAGTCAATAAAGAAAGTCCTGATACTTGGTTCAGGCGCATTGAAGATTGGTGAGGCGGGCGAGGTCGATTACTCCGGCTCACAGGCATTGAAAGCACTGCGTGAGGAAGGCGGTTCTACGGGTCTGATCAATCCGAACATTGCTACGGTCCAGACATCCGAGGGTGTAGCAGACCAGATTTACTTTCTTCCGGTTCAACCTTACTTCGTTGAGCGTGTCATAGAGAAAGAACATCCTGATGGCATCCTGCTGTCTTTCGGTGGGCAGACGGCATTGAACTGTGGTGTGGAACTGGACAAGAAAGGCGTACTGAGGAAGTATAATGTAAAGGTATTGGGAACTCCTGTCAGAGCTATCATGGACACCGAAGACCGCGAACTATTCGTGGAAAGACTGGACGAGATTGATGTCAGAACCATCAAGAGCGAGGCTTGTGAGGATATTCAGCAGGCCCGTACGGCTGCAAAGACACTCGGGTATCCCGTTATCGTCCGTGCAGCTTATGCATTAGGGGGACTCGGCAGCGGCTTTGCCGATAACGAGGAAGAACTGAATACACTTTGCGAGAAGGCTTTTTCTTTTTCTCCGCAGGTGCTTGTCGAGAAGAGCCTGAAGGGTTGGAAAGAGATTGAATATGAGGTTGTACGCGACCGTTACGACAACTGTATCACGGTCTGCAACATGGAGAACTTCGACCCGCTCGGCATCCATACGGGAGAGTCTATCGTCATAGCACCGTCCCAGACGCTTTCCAACAGCGAGTACCATAAGCTGCGTGCGCTGTCCATCAAGATCGTCCGCCATATCGGCATCGTCGGTGAATGCAACGTCCAGTATGCCTTCGACCCCGAGAGCGAGGACTACCGGGTCATTGAGGTCAATGCCCGCCTCTCCCGTTCTTCAGCACTGGCCAGCAAGGCAACAGGCTATCCGCTTGCTTTCGTAGCTGCCAAGCTGGGTATGGGGTATGGACTGTTTGAACTGAAGAACTCCGTTACGAAAACCACTTCTGCATTCTTCGAGCCGGCACTCGACTATGTAGTCTGCAAGATACCACGCTGGGATCTCAGCAAGTTCCGCGGTGTGGACAAGGAGTTAGGCTCCAGCATGAAGTCGGTCGGCGAGGTAATGGCCATCGGTCGTAACTTCGAGGAGGCGATTCAGAAGGGTCTCCGCATGATAGGTCAGGGTATGCACGGCTTTGTCGAGAACAAAGAACTGCAGATTGACGACCTCAATGCGGCACTCCGTGAGCCGACGGATAAGCGTATTTTCCTCATCTCCAAGGCGATGCACCGGGGCTACACCGTCGACCAGATTCACGACCTGACAAAGATTGACCGTTGGTTCCTCTATAAACTCCGGCACATCATCGACATTGACGAGAAACTGAAACGCAAGAATATCAACACACTTGACAAGGAACTGCTGCGTGCAGCCAAGACATACGGCTTCACCGATTTCCAGATTGCACGTGCCGTAGGACTGGAAGAGGAATGCCAGAACATGCACAAGGCAATGATGATTGTCCGCCGCCTGCGAAAGGGTTTCGGCATTCTTCCTGTCGTAAAACAAATTGACACCTTGGCTGCGGAATATCCGGCACAGACCAATTATCTCTATGTCACTTATGCTGGCGTGGCATCTGATGTCACGTTCTCCAATGATCGCAATTCGGTCATCGTGCTCGGGTCGGGTGCATACCGTATCGGCAGCTCGGTGGAATTCGACTGGTGCGGCGTCCAGGCTTTGAATACCATCCGCCGGCAGGGCTACCGATCCATCATGATCAACTATAATCCGGAGACCGTATCGACGGATTACGATATGTGCGACCGTCTTTACTTCGACGAACTGACTTTCGAGCGGGTGATGGATATCATCGATGCGGAAAATCCTCATGGTGTGATTGTATCGACAGGTGGGCAGATTCCCAACAACCTCGCCATGTACCTTGATGAGGAGAATGTACCCATCCTCGGTACGGCGGCAAAGGACATTGACAATGCCGAAGACCGTGCCAAGTTTTCGTCTATGTTGACAGAGAACGGCATCAACCAGCCTGAATGGAGCGCATTGACCAGCATGGACGACATCGACAGATTCGTCGATCGTGTCGGCTTCCCTGTCCTTGTCCGTCCGTCATACGTTCTCTCTGGTGCGGCGATGAACGTCTGCTCCAACAAAGACGAGCTTACACGCTTCCTGCAGCTGGCAGCCAATGTCAGCGAGGATCATCCTGTTGTGGTCAGCAAGTTCATCGAGCACGCCAAAGAAATAGAAATGGATGCCGTGGCACAGGACGGCGAAATCATGGCATACGCCATCTCCGAACACATTGAGTTCGCCGGTGTCCATTCCGGGGATGCCACCATCCAGTTCCCGCCACAGAAACTCTATGTCGAGACGGTGCGCCGTATCAAACGCATCAGCCGCCAGATTGCGAAGAAACTGCATATCAACGGACCGTTCAACATCCAGTATATGGCACGTGAGAATGACATCCTTGTCATCGAGTGTAACCTCCGTGCGAGCCGCTCATTCCCGTTTGTCAGCAAAGTACTGAAGCTGAACTTCATTGACCTTGCTACGAAGATCATGCTCGGCGTACCTGTCGAGAAACCAGGCAAGAACCTCTTCGACCTCGACTATGTGGGTATCAAGGCTTCTCAGTTCTCGTTCAACCGTTTGCAGAAGGCCGACCCGGTACTCGGTGTCGACATGAGTTCTACGGGTGAGGTGGGCTGTCTGGGCGATGACACCTCTACGGCTCTTCTGAAGTCGATGCTCTCTGTGGGGCAGCGTATTCCCAAGAAGACGGTGCTGCTTTCAACAGGCGGCGCAAAGCAGAAGGCAGAGATGCTTGATGCGGCGAAGATGTTGAAACAGCATGGTTACGAACTCTATGCGACGGTGGGCACGTCGAAGTACCTCACGGAAAATGGCATAGAGAACACCCTCGTCTATATGCCTTCTGACGAAGGGAAGCTGCCGCAGGCAATCAGCCTGCTGCACGAAAAGAAGATAGACATGGTAGTGAATATGCCGAAGGACCTTACCCCGCGTGAGCTCACCAATGGCTATAAAATCCGCCGTGCAGCCATCGACCTCAATGTTCCGTTGATTACGAACAGCCGTCTGGCGAGTGCATTTATCCATGCCTTCTGCAATGTAAGTCTCGACGACATTGACATCAAGGCGTGGGGGGAATATTGATGTTTCTCTGGAGTTAGAGAGGTCAGGGGAATCAAAGAAGCCGAAGCAGCTGCCATCATTGTCATCTGTTTCCTATAAGACACTGTTGCCCCTGACCTGTCTGCCTCCCCTGGCTTCCGGGACAAGGAACTGAAAGCAGTTCCTTAACTCCTTTAGCTTCTTCCAACTCCTCATGAACACTTTAAATCCTTAAAGACATGAAACATCATAGTATGAGGTCACTGCCCATGGCTCTTGCAGCTATGGCAGCAGTGGCTTTCTCATCCTGTTCTGGATGCTCTTCACGTGGTGTAGGGCATTATGATACGACACAGGTCGATACGATGATGGCTGTCAACCTCGACAGTGCCCCTTCAGACGAGGGGGCTTACGTCTCGTCCTGGTCTTATCAGAACGATTCAGCTGTGGCCACGATACAGAGCGCACCGAACAAGAATTCACAGATTACGGCCTCCAACCGCATGACCATTCGTATCCGTTATCTTGGACGTGTGGGTATTGAGGCGTGTATGATCCTTGGCGATGGTGAGCAGTTCTCCGGCAACAGTTATGACAGCACCAACTTTGTCCGCATCTATGCACGTGGCGATGAGGTGGGACGTTTTACCTACAAACCGGGTATCAGCAAGCAGACAGACTCCGCCTTCATTCAGAATCCGGTTGCCTTTGTCGATTGCTTGCGTAAGAACCGTTCACTGAAGATAGAGACAACCACCTTCACCAGTGGGTCTCTTGTCTATAGTTTCGACGCAATTTCCGGGTTGGCAGACAGAAGACGGAAGTGACTTAGCCGTCGGGAATATTATTCCCAGCTGTTGGGAACATTACTCCCAGCCGTTGGGAACAGTATTCCCAGTGCGTCGGGAATGAAGGTGTTCGCAGTACGAAGACTTGCACTGATTGAAAAGCAAAAGCCTGACAATGTATGTCTCATCAGGATGTACAATGTCAGGCTTTCTTTTAGGATTACTGGTGTTTTCTCCAGCTTTCTGATCTATTTCGCAATGGCTGATGCTTTCTCGCACTCTTTCATGCTTTTTCCTGTCTGGGAAGGCTTGTCAGAAGCGTTGATGTAGTAACGGCGATGAGCTTCTTCCTGACGCGGTGCAGAGAAATTGCTTACACGTTTCATATAACCGATGATGCGAGTGAGGTAGTCCACGTTTTTGGAGTGGCAATGCGGACACTCGTGGAGATAACGTTTGTCAATATGTCCACAGTCGTTGCAGATAGTGTTGGGAATATTGAAAGTGAAGTAGTTGCAGCCTTCCTGTGCCGCAACACGCAGAAGCTGTCGGTACTGGGGTTCTGAGAGATGCTCCTCAAGATTCATGTGGAGGGCCGACCCGCCGGTGAGGTGCTCAATGTACGGTGCGCCGTGCAGTTTGAACTTGTCAAGAATGGTCAGCGAATTGTCTTCTACACGATAGAAATAACTGTTGTAACAGTCACGTGGAACGAAGTAGCCGTCCTCACGGTCCCATTTGGCGTGCTTTACCCCCACGTTTTCGGCAGGAATCATCTCACAGTTGAACATTGCCTCTTTCGTCCGGAAAACCTTGTTCTGTTTCTCTATCAGGCCGAGAACAGTCTGCACGAATTTCTTGTAGTCTTCGTTAGGCGTGATGTTTAGCCCCATGAACTCTGCCGCTTCTACAAGACCGTTGATACCGATAGTAAGATACTGACGGTCGATATTGATGTAACCGGCATCAAAAAGCGGCAGCATGTGGTTGTGCAACAGCTCTTTGAGATTCTCGTTATACGCCAGCTGAACTTTATGGCACAATACGATCACATGCTCCAGGTACTCCTTGTAGTCGAGGTCGTGGTTGACAGCATACTGGATACAGCGGTTGAGATTGATGGTCAGCACGCTCTTTGAACCTGTCGAGACACCGCCTGCACCGAGTGTATAGGAGAAGCCGTTGTCCTGGATTTCGTTGCGCAGACGGCAGCAGGAGCTGAGCGAGTCGGCATTATCGCTCATATAAGTGAAGAAGCTGTGGCCTTCCGAGTACATCTTGGCAGTGAAGTCACCCCATTCCTTGTCCTTGCAGTCTCCGTTCTCAGCCAGCAGTGCCATCGTCTCGACCGGGAAAGTCAGGACAGTCTTCAGACGTTCCTGGTTGAACCAGGACATGAACCGCTTCTGTAGCCACGACAGACTTTCCCAGTCAGGTTGCGATCCGTCTGGGAAGTAGAAGTTCCCGAAGAGCGACTCGAAATACGGACGGTCGTAATAGGAGATATTCCAGAACACGGCCTGATAGTTGCGTGCGCCAGTAGGCTGGTTGAGCGAGTAGACAATCTGCTCGAAGTCATCCGTGATGATCTTGTCAATCGTGCGCTTTTTGAGGCTGAGGTCCACCACTTCGTCAGCCCGTTTCCAGTAGTCCTTACCGTATTCCTTCTGGATGAAGTAGTTCATGTACATCAGGAACTCCGGTGTGGCGCAGGCTCCGGCAAGCATGGAAGAAACCATGAACACCATATTGATGAAGCCACCGCAGAAGCTCTTGAGGTTTGTCGGGGCCGTAGAGTTGCCGCCGATGGAGGTCGTTCCACCGATGAGCCAGGGATACATCGTGATGGAGGCACAGTAGTTGGCGAGGTTCGTCTCGTCGTTCTTATATATAAAGTGGTGGGTGAGGAGGTCGATATATTCGTCAGCCATCTCTTTGCCATACATCTTTTTGATGCGGTCGACAAGCAGGCGGCGGTTCAGCCGGATGAATCCCTGCTTCGGCAGTTCGCCGATGAGCGTAGCGATGTTCTTGTGTTCGACATTGGCATTGGCATCAAATTTAGACCCTGTGGCAGCATTCTTTGCTACACAATAGTCGGAGAGGAACTTCATCTTCTCGAGTGTCTCACGGTCTTCTGTGTGCTGCTGGCGGTAGACGATGAAACTCTTTGCCACCTGATAGAAACCCTCCTTCATCAGTGCTGTTTCCACCTGGTTCTGTATGTCTTCCACCTTGATGTCATTCTGGATGTCCAGGTCGGCGATGATCTTCGACATTGTCCCCAGATCGGTCGGCTCGTTGACACTCTCGAATGCCTTGAGGATGGCATTCATTATCTTGTCGAGGGAGAACCGTTCCTTCGACCCGTCACGCTTGGTGATTGTGAAGTTCTTTATTTCCATTGTCTTGCTTTTATTTTTAGGCGTTAATAAGCTTTGATGGACACTGTGTAGACGTTGGTAAACGTTAACAGGGTACTTCTTTTTCCTTGGCGAGGAGTTGCTACAGAATGCGCAGCAGTGTCCTTGGAGAATAGCATGAAGTTGTCCGTTTTGGATAACTTTTTCTTTTTCTCTTCATCAAAAGTTTTCCGTTTTGATAAACTTTGATGCTGCAAAGATAGGCAAAAGTATTCACTTTTCAAAGTATTCTCTGTCTTAAAAAAATGAAATAATCATCTGTTTCCGATGACTGTCGGCTGCAAATACCAGTAGGATAAAGGTTTAAGATTTAGGGCTGTAGCTGTACTTTACTTCGTGTGGCTGCCGCCTCGCTATGACTTGTAATGTTTGCAGGAAAAGTCAGGCTCCCGACATGGATTGACCGTTGTAGCCACGAGAACCAGGTAATAGGATGCCAGCTCAGACCGATACTGGTAAATAAAAAATGTTGATGCGTTTTGTTTTAAAGGATAAATGACGTACTTTTGCAGGTCGAAACGATATGACTATGACAGATATTTCATTGATAGCCTTCGATGCCGATGACACGCTTTGGGAGTGCCAGACCTATTTTGAAAAGGTAGAGAAAGAATACTGCAGACTGCTTTCGCCTTACGCCCCGGCGGACGAAATATCGAAAGCCCTCTTTGCCACTGAAACGGCAAATATGCCCCTCTTCGGCTATGGCAGCAAAGCTTTCATACTGTCCCTATTGGAGAACGCCGCACGGGTGAGCGGTGAACAGCTAACAGCAGAGGAAGTAACGAAAATCATCGGCCTGGGTAAAAGCCTGCTGCGATTGCCGGGCAAGCCGATAAAAGGTGTGGAGAAGACGCTGAAGGTGTTGCACGAATCAGGAAAATATCATCTGGTGGTGTTCACGAAAGGTGAACTGCTCGACCAGGAAAGTAAATTCAACCGTTCCGGACTGCGTCCTTATTTTGAGGATATTATTGTCGTATCCGACAAGACGGAAGAGGCTTATCATCATCTCTGCCATCAGTTCGGCGTAAAGGTCGGACAGCTGCTGATGGTGGGCAATTCCTTCCGTTCAGACATTGAGCCTGTCCTGAAGCTCGGCGGATGGGCGGCACATATCCCTTTTCATACGGTATGGCAGCATGAGGTCGTGGAGGAGTATGACCATCCTCACCTGCTGAGGCTGAAGGAATTCGTGCAGTTGCCGGATCTGCTGTAAAGGACTTCTGAGGCTGAAGCCGCTTCCCATACACCGCCTTTCCGGCTGACGGGAACGGAATCTTACCTTACAACAATCCCCCATGGCATCGCCGCCGGCCGGCGATGCCATGGGGGAATTCTGATTTCAGATCTCCCTCTCCATAAAAAGAAGAAGGGAGGGACTCCTTTCTATTCCATAGTCTTCAGAATCTCCTGACAGAGCATATACCCCTTGATCATCATGCGGGGAATATGGAACGGACCCTTGAAGATGTTGCCTTTGGCAGGCTGTGCGACTGTCCCGTCACGATGGAGATAGCCATACCACTCCGGATAATCCGGGTCGGGGAAATGAGCGTAGGTCCATTCGCTGATACGCTGATGGCGGTAGAGATACTCGTCATCGCCCGTGCCGAGATAGGCATAGAGCGAGGCGATGATTGTCTCACACTGCGGCCACCAGAACTTCATGTCCTGCGAATAGTCCTGCGGCGGGAGGTTACGGCAGTCACGGAAATTGATGATACCGCCGTACTGCTTGTCCCATCCCCAATCCCATGACCAGTTGAAGATGGTGAGGGCGGTATCGAGCAGCCCCTTGTCCCAGCTGCGCCGTTTCGCTTCTTCCATGATAAACCAGGCGGTCTCGATGCAATGCCCGGGGTTGATGGTGCGTGCGATGTTCGTATCGATAAACTCGCCCTTCGGTCCTACTGTTTCCAGCAGAGCCTTGAACTCCGGGTGCATGAAGTAACGGCTGAGCAGCGAGATGGATGCATCAATCTGCCGGGTCAGCGTCGGGTCGTCGATCACCTCACGGAGGCGCGACCCCACATTGATGAGAATCATGATGATGGAGTGGCTCTGCATCTTTACACCTGATTCGTATTTGGCAGGAAGGAAGCCCGGCGTGGAGAGGAAACGCTGTGCATCATGGAAGACCTGCAATGCCCTTTCGGCATAATGCCTGTCGCCTGTTGCCAAGGCGTATTCAGCAAAGGCTATGGCAGCGAAGGTTTCCGAAAAGACATAACGGCGTTTACGGAGCGGTTTCCCCTCTGCCGTCACCTCAAAGTACATATGCCCATCTGTATCGAAGCAATGCTCCTCGATGAAGTCGATGGCAGACCTGGAGACATCGAGCCATATAGGATTCTGTTCTACATTGTTGTATGCGAAGGCACAGATGAATGCCCACCGTCCCTGGAACCATACAGACTTGGTGGTGTCCATCAGCGATCCGTCACGGTCGAGGCAGGTGTAGATTCCGCCGTTCTCTCTGTCCCATCCATGGTTCAGCCAAAACGGCATAATGTTGTTTGTCAGGTCGTTCCTGTAGGTCTCGGCCCATGAACGCAAATATTCTTTCTTATCCATATTTTTAGGTGATATTGACTATATCTTTTGTTTTTAGCAGGATAGCACAGAAAGACAACTCTTCCTGTGTATGTACAAAGCAATACTTTTTACCATCAAGGTCTGGCAAAATTAGGATTAATTTGTCAATTAGCCAAGAAAATGGAAAGGAAAATCCCTTCGTGTCAGACGGATTATACGGTTATTGACGGCAGAGAGAGGATGAAATCCAATCATGCCCATGCAGTTCAAGACGGTAAGGGCGGGGGAGACGAGGTCTTTAGAAGAGTTGTGAAATAGTTTTACATATTATACCCGTCAGATAACAGTTTCCTGCCACAGCAGCATACAAAGAACAGATGAATGACAAGCAGTGTTATCGAGACTGCCACAGTCTGCGTTCCAATCAACGCCTGTCAGTATGTCAAGTAGTGCTTACTTGCACGCCAACTAACGCCCTTCTGCACCGCAACTAAGCACCTTTTCCAATACCATAACCAAGGCTCTGTCTATAAGCGACTTAGCTTCAAACTGTATTTTCCTCTTCTCACCCATATACCTGACTTTTGTTGAACCTGTAGAGGGCGTACACCTCCATATTCCATCCAGTTCAACCGAGAGTAAAATTTACAGACAAAACAGGAAAGCATCTGTACCTCTTTCCGGTACGACGGTCTCCTCTCCATAAATAAAAGGTGTATTGAGATGTCAATTCATTAAATTATGATGTATTGAGACGTCAATTAAAAAAAACTGATGCGCCTTGTACACGAGGTGTCTCTCTGAATCTCCCACACGAGCGTGAGGAACTAAAAAAGGCAGACATCTCTGTCTGCCCTAAGTATTATTTCCCGGAGCCTTACCGGGCTGTTTCGGCCATTCTCCGTTGCATAAACGGTCTCACTTCTTGATGAACTTCTTTCCATTCTGGATGACGACTCCCTTGTATTCCTTGCTTACACGCTGGCCTGCGAGGTTGTAAATCGGAGCCTCCCCGTTCAGAGAGCCGTTGCTGATTTCCTCGATGCCTGACGGAGTATCTTTCAAAGTGACTGAGATCTCTTTTGCACGTACTTGGTGTTTGGAGGCTGTGAAGACAACGGATTTCGCATCTCCCACCCATGTTACATTTACTTTATCAGCAGATACCGTCATGCCTTCCATATCAGCAAATCCATCACCCAGGAAAGTCTTCCCTTTCTTATCTTTATACTCGTCACAAAGTAATGTAACCTTTGTAATATTCGCATTCCCCGAGGTAACAGTTAAAGTCGAGGACTTGTATATACGATAAGAATAGTGAAATGTTAAGTCGGCGTTTGAGAAAGTGAGCGTGACCCCATCCTTGACAAGAGTTATGTCAGTACCTTTCTCACCTGTCATCTCGGATGATTTGAATGTCACAGTTTTCTGTGCAAAAGATAAGGAACTCATTGCTGAAAGTACAGCAACGAACGTCAAACGTAGAATTTTGTTCATAATAATTTGTTTTAAAGGTTTATAATAGTACAAAATTAGGTATTTCCCATGAGATATGCAACTTAATGACATATAATTTTCTTCTGTTCCGGTCAGATGGACAGGAGGCTTCCTCCTCCTTTCCCGTGCTGTGTGCGCTTACAATGTTAAAAACGTTATTTTCTTGCTGTAGGATTTGTGTTTTTCTGCAATTTGCTTTATATTTGTGACGTGTTTTTCAAGATTTAGATATTTTGCTAAATCGCATTCGAGGTTGGTCGCTTCCTGCACCAACCTCTTTTCTTGTGTGCCAGACTTGACATATTCAGAATCTTTTTTTAACTTTGCAGCACCTAACCAAACTTGATTCTATGAAACAAAACAGATTGACAGGGTTGTTTTTTGCAGTCTTTCTTCTGGCTGGTTGCGGAAAGACGGTATTGCCCGCAGAAGACGGTAAGGAGATACAAGTTCCCACACCCTCTGACGATGATGACGACGAGCAGAAAGTCTATAGTGTGGAGGCATTCCGCAGCGGTTCGTTCGGCGACAGGTACGTATGGGTGAAAGGCTATATCGTGGGGGCGTGCAGCAGGAGTATCAGGCAGGCAGAGTGGGAGCCGCCTTTTTCGCTTGAATCAGCTGTCCTCCTGGCAGACAGTCCGGACGAATCTGATCCTGAAAGGGTCATTTCCATTCAGTTGGTAGGAAAGAGGATGAAAAGCGAGATAGGACTGGTCGCCCATCCGCAGAACCATGGCAGACCGATTGCCTTTTATGGTATGAAGCAGAAATATCTGGGAATACCTGGCATGAAGAGACATGTAGAGGCAAGCGAATGGCTTGACGAGTGACTTTTCGTGTAAAAAATTTGCAGCGAAAAATAAAAATACTTATATTTGCAAGCCAAATAAAAGATAAAAGTCAGAATCGCCTATCGAAACATCTTTACTTCATAAGAAAACAAAAATATGAAGAATCTGAATGAGATGACCGACGAGCAGTTGGCATTGGCATACATTGAAGGAAGCAACGAGGCTTTCGATTTATTGCTGTTGCGCAATCAGTCAAAGCTCTTCTCGTACATTCTCTTTGTTGTACGTGACAGGGATGCCGCCGATGACTTGTTCCAGGAGACATTCGTAAAGATAATTACAAGGCTCCAGCAGGGGAAGTACTCTCCGACAGGGAAATTCTCGGCATGGCTCATGCGCATAGCCCACAATGTCATCATGGACTGGTACCGTTTCCAGCGTGCCGACAAGGTGGTTGATGCCCCCAAGGACAATGACCTGTCGAATGTGGGGAGTGACGATACCGTTACCGATAATATAGAATGCCAGTTTATCAACAGCCAGACACTCTCAGATGTGAAGCGGCTGATGAATCTGCTTCCGGCATCACAGCGTGAGGTGGTCTTCATGCGTTTTTATCAGGAAATGTCTTTCAAGGAGATTGCTGAGACAACCGGTGTCAGCATCAATACCAGTCTGGGGCGTATGCGCTATGCCATTCTGAATCTGCGAAGAATGGTGCGTGAACATAAGGTGAGCTTACAGCTGACATAAGACGGCCGTTCCTGTCCATAGGCAGGGAAGCTGCCTGTGGACAGGAGATAGCCGGAGGTCAGCAACCGGTTCCGTCCAGCCGGCAGGATGCTGCCGGCCGGGCCTCGTCCATTTGTATGCCGGCCTCCTCCGGAGAAAGTGTTACGGTGCCGTCCTCCAATACAAAACAGGGAATGCCGGCATAGCCGTGTTTTCTGGCCTCGTCAAACACACTGTTGTTGTCGCGCAGGCGCAGGAACTCTTTCAGATACTTCACGTGGGAGCCGATATCGATGATTTCGTAACGGTTATCTCCCTCAACTTGCTTGTCAACGGCAATACAGTCCGGACAAGTGCTCATTCCATAAATCTTTATCATCACCTTGTCTTTAATTCTGATTTTATACTATAATTGTAATGGTCTCTTGAAAAAATTGTAATAATCTCTTGAAGAAAACAGAGTGGAAAAGAGGAAATCCACGGACAAGCCCGTCCACTTTTCAGATTGTACACTCTGAATTTTCATTTCTCCCCACTTCTTTCTTCAATGGTTGCAGAGTTTACTGCTGTCTACCGTAAAGCCATCTCCAGCCGGCTTAAATTTACCGCGGTCCGTGAGGAAATCAACCAGTTCGGTCGCATCCATTCCCTCGGCTGAGCAGGTGTGGAAACGCTCATCCGCGCCGAAGTGTTCGATGATTGCCTTTACCAAATCCTCCTTTGTGTTGTAACGATTGCCTTCCATCATGTGGAGAACATCATGTCCATGTGCCATTTTCCTTTTTATTAATCCTTTTTTATTAATAATGTCAGACAAAGTACTTCTTTGCCTCTGATGTCCATCAACAAATGGCGTGCCATCTGTTAACTTAACTTATTTTCAAGAGAGATTTTATCCGGAATCTATTATTATTAGTTACTTTTGTGTCCGGATAGCAGCTGTTTGAGCGCAAAATCCGTCTTGCTTTTCACTTCTTTTCTGTAGAGAAAGCAGACCCATAAACATAGGATTACATATTTTCAAAAGAATAATCAACAATGAAAAAGCTCCTGGTTTCTTTTGCTGCAGCAATGGTGTTATTGACTTCATGCAGCACGGTCAAGACTGTATCAGACAATGGCAACCAGCTTCGTTTTACAGAGGCACACAACTATTTCCACATAGGCAAGACGACAGTACCGATCATGAAGAAGATTACTTCACGAACTGTTCTCGAAAAAGAATTTGGCGAGGCAGCAACTATGGGGAAAGATGGAGAACCAACTAAGATTGATTTCCGCAGGAAGTTCGCAATTGCTTTTATCCTCCCGGAAACCAACCGGAAGACCGACCTTTCCCCACTTTCGCTTACCGTAAAAGGGAAAAACCGACTCATCTTGAAATACAAGCTGAAACAAGGAGAAGAACTGCCCTTCTCTACACAGCCGTTCTTCCTGATAGTTGTAGACAGGAAGTATGTTGATTATGCGATTGAGAAGTAAAGACAGATGAGAAATGGATGTAGTGTCCGGCTTGAAGGTTATCTTGTACACTCCTTCATCTGTCTGCCACTTCACCCAAAAAGTGAACAGATTGTCTGCGGTAGGAAGAATAAAGTTTGTTTCAAAAATCACAATTTAAAATTTGGCTGTTTGTTTTTTTTAATGTACCTTTGCACCGCAATACCGCCGATATGGCTCAGTTGGTAGAGCAACGCATTCGTAATGCGTAGGTCCCCGGTTCGAGTCCGGGTATCGGCTCCATGCGGAATTAGCACATCGGTAGTGTACGGGCTTCCCAAGCCTGGGAGGCGGGTTCGATTCCCGTATTCCGCTCAGTATCGTTTATCTTCAGCAAAGAGACAACTCACACAGAGTTGTCTCTTTTTTCTATCAGAACGTAATTAAATATCCTTCTGTTCTTTGCTTTTCCCATTATTATTGATAACTTTGCAATCCAGAAGTGGGGGACGATTGGAAACGCTTTATCCGGACTTCGGATTCAATGTTGCCGCCGGACTTGTAGATATTGGAGAAACAGAATTAATAACCCTGATTTAATGATTAACCTATGAGAAAAATCATCACTTTAATGCTCCTGGCTGTTGGGCTGACAGCTACGGCACAGGACTTTGACCGTTACTTTGAGGATGCCACCCTTCGGCTTGATTACATCTTTGCCGGCAATGCGAAACATCAGGCGATTGCCGTAGACGAATTGTCACGCATCCCGCACTGGTATGGCAAGCACGACCGACTGGCCGAAGTGCCGGTAGAGGGAAACGGACAGATTGTTGTCCGCGACCATCGCACACAAAAGGTCATCTACCGCAATTCATTCTCGACACTTTTCCAGGAGTGGCTGACGTATGACGAAGCAAAGAAGCCATCCGAGAAATCCTTTGAGAATGTCTTTCTTGTTCCTTATCCCAAGGATTCTGCCGATATAACCATCGAACTGAAAAACAACCGCCGGGAGGTGACAGTATCAATGACACATACAGTCGCACCGCATGACATACTCATTCGTCATATCGGTGAGCGGTCTGTGACACCCTATGAAACCCTGCAGAAAGCCGCAGACCCAGCACACTGCATCCATATCGCCTATGTTGCCGAGGGATACAAGGAGGCGGAAATGCCGACCTTTATCAAGGATTGCCGTACAGCAATGGAAGCTCTCTTTGCCCACGAGCCATTCAAGTCACTGCGACAGCGGTTCAATATCGTAGCAGTCAAGTCTCCGTCTGTGGAAAGCGGTACCTCAGAGCCCTCGAAAGGCATCTGGAAGAATACGGCTTTGCATTCGCATTTCGATACGTTCTACAGCGACCGGTATCTGACGACGCTCCATCTGAAAGATCTCCACGACTGGCTGGCCGGAACTCCTTATGAGCACATTATCGTACTCGTGAATACAGAGAAGTACGGTGGTGGCGGCATCCTGAACTCCTACAATCTCTCCATGGCGCATCATGCTTATTTCAAGCCGGTTGTCGTTCATGAATTCGGCCATTCCTTTGCAGGACTGGGAGACGAATATGCCTATGATCAGGAACAGATAAGTATGTATCCTACAGACGTAGAACCATGGGAGCCGAATCTTACCACGCTTGTCGACTTCCATGGAAAATGGGAAAAACTCATCGACAAAAAGACACCGTTGCCGACACCGCAGCCTTCCGATCTGGACAAGCCGAATGCTCGACGTGACAAGTGGAAGGTAGGTGCCTACGAACCGGCCGGCTATTCTCAGCACGGCGTCTACCGGGCCTTTCCAGACTGCCGTATGCGCACCAATACACATCCGGAGTTCTGTCCGGCTTGTCGCCTGGGACTGACCAAACTAATCAAATTCTATACAGGAGAGTAGTACAGAATCTGACAAAACGTTAGCCAGTAAAACAATAGAGGCAGATATCCTTACCGGTCCGATGAAGCCATCAAGCTGTGAACCGGGGAGGATGTCTGCCTCTTATTCCTTACTGTCGGTATCCCATCAGACTTTTTATCTCATGGTAATACCGCTGAGAATATCATCTGGCTTTTGTCCTATTTATATCGGAAGTAAGAACTGTGTGTGAAACATTTGAAAGCTGCTGTCACTGCCTTCATACACCGGTTGTTGTAAGTGGCTTGTAATGTGCGGCTTATACAGAATGTTAAAAATGACAGCAACTGAAGATGAAAACAGATTAGGGACTGGTGAGTATGTTCTAAAAATCTACGTTGACATATCGGTACTTTTAAAGCCGTCATCTCTTTGCAGCAAATTCAACTTCTCTTTCAGTCGTATGGTCTGCTATGTCCTTTCAAAAAAGAAGCCGAATCCGATCAGCTGAAAATCAAAGATTCACCAAAGATATTTTTATGAATTCATCCGATGAAGGTGTATTTCTCCATAGTCTCGGGGGACTGTACCAGCGATAAGCAAAGACTTAATGGAGGACTCAATCATTTATATATAGGACACCGATAATTTAGAATTAAAGTATCTATGTCCGGTTTCTGACAGGATTATAGCCTGGGATGGTCATGGATCTTGCATCCTCGAAGTCTGACCGGAAACGTTATCTGCATCTCTGTAAAGTCGGCTTTGGTAGCATGTGCATTTACACTGAATCCTAATGTGATGTTCCGCAGCTTCGGAAAGCTATAGAAAACACCGACCTGCTCATGATAAGGCTTTTCCAGCCCGTTATGTGACTTGTAACCCATGTGTCGGTAAAGATAGTAACCTATGCTGACTCGGGCAGACAGATTCCCGTAAAAAGTTTCGTGGCGCGCTTCGATGCTGACTGACCACGGACTGTGTTTTTCTCCAGTATATCCGTTCGTCTTATCGAGTTGTGCAACTCGGTTGGCATAATCTCCATAGAAGATGCCGAAGCCAAGTCCAGATGCCCAACGTCGTGTATAACGATAGAGCAGATGGGCATGGAGAGAATAGGCACCATAGAATGCGAAGTGCTCTTTCCGGTAGTCGGGTTGCCCCTGTGGCGTGTTGAATTGTGTCTGCAGCCATTCTTCAAGCAGCGTTTTTCCACCTATCCCCAATGTAAATTCTATGAACCAATACTTCAGGAACGGTTCCGTGGCAGCCGTATTTCGTCTGGTGGTAATCTTTCCCGCTTGTCCTTCAGGTTCATACACAATACCAACGAATGGTCCCAGATAGTTCGCTCCTTTGTTCGGCCGTGCCATTGCTCCATTGCTGTGATGAGCAAAGTCCATTCCACCTTTTATGCACCATTCCTTTGCGAACTTATATTGTCCGTATAGTCCTGCGGTGAAGAAGATGTTCAGGTGAGAGCCGATATACTCGTTGTCTATATCGTTCTGCTGGTTATATTTTAAAGCCGTGTAGCCGATGCCCGTACCAAGATAATAGCCCCATTGCCAGCGACGACTACGATAGAGAGGACGGTTGAAGGTACTATAAAGTGTCAGAATGTTTCCTAACTTACTGGTGTAGTCGACAGGGCGGGCTTCTCCCCATGGTTCATCACGGTGCATGGTTGTCCCATGGTTAAGGTTGTAGCGCAACCCGACAGAAAATGTTGGATAATTATATTCCGGAGCAAAGTCGTTCCCTGTCGGCGTAATATTCACTTGCATTGTCATGGCGTGCGTCTCCTTCGTCTTTGTCCAGATACGGGGTTCTTTGTCCAGCGTGAGTGTCTGGGCTGGGGTATAACGTATCTCTATACCTGTTTTCTGTATAGTGACAGAGTCGGTGACATCAGCGGTGGCCGGTACAGATGCAAAGAATAATGCAGCAAGTAGAGTGGGGGGCATCATGGAGGTGACTATTGTCAGAACATCTTGATTCTGTAGCCCAAAGTAACCTCAAACACATTGTTACAGGCATTCCGCATCAGTACTTTCGCCTCACGGCTGCGTGCCAGCTTTCTGAAGTAGAAGTTATAGCGTGCCTCCAGCTGCCACTGCTTCCACTCGTAGCTGATACCAAACGGAAAGGCCAGGTCGCCACTGTGAATGTCGCCTTTGATATCTTTGTCAGCACCGTGTTTCAACTTTGCATGCGCACTTACAATATAGCCCATGTGCAGACCGGTCGTAAAACTCCAGGGCAGGTCGGTCCATGGATACCAGCGTACCAGGTAGTTCGTGTTGATATAATCCAACTTGAAGTCATATGGTCCTTTTTCCTGAACAACAGTATTACCTGAGGCATCCTTCGTGTTCAGGTAACAGTAGACACCAGAGGATCCCTGCCGACTGTACTGCATTTCCACATCAACGGCGAGATTCTTTGCCACGAAGACCTCAACATAGGCTCCAGCTACCGCACCTAACTTGATGTTTCCGTTAATACCCGGCAGATTGGACAAATTCAATCCCACCTTTGGAGCAATATAAATATCCCACAACGTATGTTCACCGGATGGTCTGGTGTCTTGCACAATGGCTTCTTTCACATCCTGACAGCTTTTCTTTACAGCTTGTCCAATACGCTTCGTGTTGTTCTTGTTGAACAACTGGGCCTGGCTGGTTGACAGTGCTCCCAGAAGGACGGCTGCAATCAATAGGATTCGTTTCATGCTTGATTTTCTTTTTCTGCTGCAAATTTACTGAAAATTGCTGTAATATTTGCATAAAGTCGGCAGTTTAACGCAATTGGGCTTGATTATTAAGGACATACGGCGCAAACTGCAGAAAATCCGCCACCTGCCACGAGGCAGTAATATGCGGATTATTGAAACAGAAAGGTTTTCAAATCGTTACCCGAAAGCAGGGTAACCACCTCCACCAAAAAGGAGAAAAACAGCGATTTTCCGTGCATCCGTTGCTGTTGCTTTGTTGCTCCATATTTTGCATAGCAGGGTTAGGCTCTTTCATGTTTAATTTTGCAACCAAAAAGAAGAGGCAATGGCAAGAAGCACATTCAAGGTGCTGTTCTATGTGAACGGCAGCAAGGAGAAAAACGGTATCGTCCCCATCATGGGGCGTGTAACAATCAACGGCACGGTGGCACAGTTCAGCTGCAAGCGCACCATCCCGAGGGAGTTGTGGGATGTGAGAGGCAACAGGGCGAAAGGTAGGAGCAAGGAAGCCATCGCAACCAATCTCTCGCTTGACAACATCAAGGCGCAAATCATCAAGCACTACCAAAGGCTTTCCGATCGTGAGGCATTCGTCACGGCAGAGATGGTGCGCAACGCCTATCAGGGGCTTGGCAGCGAGTACGACACCCTGCTCAAATCCTTTGACAGGGACTGCGCCTCCCTGCTCAAGCGTGTGGGCAAGGACAGGAGCATGGGGACATACAAGGTGATGCTCAGGGCAAGGGAAAACACGGCGAGGTTTATCCGCTACAAGTACAACCGCAGCGATATGTCGATGCTGGAACTCACCCCCGACTTCATCAGGGACTTCGCCGTGTACCTCAGCACGGTGAAAGGAAACAGGAACGCCACTATCTGGCTGAACTGCATGTGGCTCAAGGGCGTGGTGATGCGTGCGCACTTCAACGGCAAGATACCCAGAAACCCGTTCGCGCAGTTCCATGTCAGTCCGAACACGAAGGAGCGTGAGTTCCTTACGGAGGACGAGCTGAAGGCACTGATGTTGCACGAGTTCGCCGACAGTCACTCCGCCTTCGTGCGTGATTTGTTCGTCTTCGCCTCCTTCACCGCCCTTTCGTTCGTGGACCTGAAGGAACTCACCACCGACGATATAGTGGAGGTGAACGGCGAGAAGTGGATACTTGCGAGAAGACACAAGACGCATGTTCCGTTCCAAGTGAAGTTGCTTGATGTCCCCCTGCAAATCATCGAACGATACAGACCGTTTCAGAAAGACAACTCCATATTCGGGGACATCAACTACTGGACGGTCTGCAAGAGGCTCAAGAAAGTCATCTGCGAGTGCGGTATCACAAAGGACATCTCCTTCCACTGCGCAAGGCACGGCTTTGCGACATTGGCACTCAGCAAGGGCATGCCCATCGAGAGCGTGAGCCGTGTACTCGGACACACGAACATCGTAACCACGCAACTCTATGCGAAGATAACCACCGAGAAACTCGACACCGACCTCTCCATGCTCGGCAGTAAGCTCAACGTATCATTCGGCAATATCAAGATAGGATAACAATGAAAGGGAAAGATACAAACAACAATGCTCGTCAGATAATCACGATGGACGAACACGGGAACGTCACTATACCCAACGGCGAGATATGGATGGGCGAGTATGAGATTGCCAACCTGTTTGGCGTGTTCGGACATTCCGTCCGCACGCAGGTCAAGGAAATATACAAGGTCGGGCTGCTGCATCCCTGCACGGCAGAGAGGAACATAAGGGTGGCGGAGGGTCGCTGGCTTGATGCGTACAGCCTTGAAATGGTCATAGCCCTTGCGTTCCGTATCAGGTCGCAAAGGGCAAAAAGGCTTCGGGAGCATGTCATCGCAATGCTGAACGAACGGCACGAAAGGTTTGTCATGCTCCTTCCTGCACGGGCAGGCAGTCCCTGCTGAAACGCCTTGACAGAGGTTTATAGAGGTTTATCCCCTTGTGTCGATGGGGAATAAACCTTTTTCTTTTTGGGTGGTTGAAGGGCAGGGATAACAGTTAGGGACGAGTCGTATAGGACTGCCGAGAAAAGAAAAACATACCGAACACAACTTCTTTTATTTTGATGAATTGATGAATATTGATATAATATGATTGAATATCAAGCGATTGCAAGTTCATCAACATATCATCAGACGCTTGCGAACGATGAAAGAAAAAGGTATTTTCCCTTTTTCAGCAACCCTCGACAAATCCTGCAAAATTATCCTCCTATTCCCCTCAATTATTGCTCCGCACCTCCCTGCTTTCCCCTGTTTTTATTCCATTCCGTTTTTCTTTCACCGTTCCGCGCCATTCTTCACAAGTAGTTTTCCGAACGATGTCCGTAACTTTGCACGATGCTATATATCAACCATTTAAGCAAGAAAGAAATGGATAAGAAAAACAATGACGGGCTGCTGGAAGATATGCCCGAAAAAAGAAAAAAGGACGGGGCTTTCGTCCGTGTGGGCACAACGCTCTACAAACTTGCAGACATGCCTCTTGTCGGAGGCGGTTTTGTAAGGAAGCGCATCGTGTGGAACAACGAGACGCTCCGTCAGGACTACGGCAGGGACTATCTGGCGACCGTCCCGAAGTATGACGGTTTCTGCACCGTCCCCGACCATGTGAACTATCAGCCCGTAGTAGGCAGTTTCCTCAACCTCTACGAGCCGACGGGGCATCATCCGAAGCAAGGTGTGTTTCCCCATATCGAGGCATTGGCAAGGCACATCTTCGGGGAGCAGTACGAACTTGGCATGGACTACCTGCAACTACTCTACCTGCAGCCCATAGAGAAACTGCCCATCCTGCTGCTCGTATCAGAGGAGCGCAACACGGGCAAGAGCACGTTCCTCAACTTCCTCAAAGCCCTCTTCGGGGGCAATGTAACCTTCAACACCAACGAGGACTTCCGAAGTCAGTTCAACTCGGACTGGGCAGGGAAACTGCTCATCCTCGTGGACGAGGTGCTTCTCGACCGCAGGGAGGACAGCGAGCGGCTCAAGAACCTCAGCACCACCCTTTCCTACAAGGTGGAGGCGAAGGGCAAGGACAGAGACGAGATTTCGTTCTTCGCCAAGTTCGTTCTATGCTCCAACAACGAGCGTCTGCCCGTCATCATCGACGCAGGGGAGACACGCTATTGGGTGAGGAAGGTGGGGAGGATAGAAAAGGACGACACTGACTTTCTGAAAAGAATAAAGGAGGAAATACCCGCCTTCCTCTTTTTCCTCCAGCACCGCACGCTCTCCACGAAGAAAGAGAGCCGCATGTGGTTCAGTCCCGAACTCATCCACACGCAAGCCCTGAGCAGGATTATACGGAGCAACCGTAACAGGACAGAGGTGGAGATGGCGGAAACCTGCCTTGAAGTCATGGACTGCATGAAAGCGTCCGCTTTCTCTTTCTGCATCAACGACATGCTCCTTCTGCTGAACTGCGCAGGCTGCAGGACGGACAGGACGCAGGTAAGGCGTATTGTGCAGGATATATGGAAACTCACTCCTGCCGAAAACACGCTCACCTATACGACCTGCCAACCGAGCTATGACAACATGCGCCCATACACGGAGGTAAGGCGCACGGGGCGTTTCTACACCATCGGCAGGAAGCAGTTGGAGGAAATGCAGGGATAGGGGGAGTGGAAATGATGAAACTCAGCTTTGACAAGCGGCTTGATGAGGACATAATGAAAGCATATTGTACTGATTTCCAGATTATTGAAACAAGATTCATCAATTCATCAGAATTTTCATCACTCCGACTTCGGTGGGAAACGGCAGTGGCATTACAGGCGGAAACGGAACAGGCAGAACACGCTGATATAAGCAGTAGAAAAGGTAGTCACGGCAAGCCGTGCATTCTGTATTTCCAAGTATGCAGGGGGTTCAGACATTCGGGTGCAGTCCAAGTATGCCTTCGGAGAAACAAGTCCAATCGGCAGCACCGATGGAGAAGCCGTGGGGACTTCAGAATACAAGGGAAAGAAGTGGCTGGGGCAAATGCCCACGTGGTAAGCACGGTACGGATATTTTCAAAAGAGAAAATACCGTAGCTTATTAGGGGATTTTCCTCACGCTTCACTCCGTGTCCGCTGAAAATCTCCCAATAAGCCAACGGGGTTGCACCCCTCTGGACACCCCTGCCGAGCCTGTCGGCATAAAGAAACGAGCAAGCCGAAAGGAAGTCTTTCCTCCTTTCAACGATTGTCCACCGACCGTATCTAAGGACATCAAGGCAACGAAAACAAGATAATGACAACATCTAAAAAAGACAAAAGGATATGGGATATTGCGTATTGCATTTGGAAAAGGCAAAGGGAGCCGACAGCGGAATGTCGGCTCACATCGAGCGCACCATCGTGCCGAAGAACATAGACCCTACGAGAACGCACCTCAACCGTGAGTTAATCAGGTTTCCCGACGGTGTGTGCAACCGCACGGCTGCCATACGCCACCGCCTTGACACGGCAGGGCTGAAACGCAAGATAGGGAAGAACCAAGTACAGGCAATCCGCATCGTGCTGAGCGGAACGCACGAGGATATGGAACGAATGGAAAACGAAAGGAGGCTCGGAGAGTGGTGCGATGACAGCGTGGCGTGGCTGAGAGAGACCTACGGGGCGGACAACCTCGTGTCGGCAGTCCTGCACATGGACGAGGAAACACCGCACATCCATGCCACCGTAGTGCCGATAGTGCAGGGTGAGCGCAGGAAGCAGAAAAAGGAAGAGAAGGCAAAGCGCAGGTACAGGACGAAAGCGACAGCCCCACGCCTCTGCGCAGACGAGGTGATGAGCCGTGCCAACCTCATCAGGTATCAGGACACCTACGCCGAACACATGGCGAAGTACGGGCTGAAAAGGGGTGTCAGGGGCTCGACAGCCAAGCACCTCTCCACGCATGAGTATTACCGCAATCTCATCACGCAGGGCGAGGACATACAGGAGAACATCGCCAACCTGCTGGCAAGGGAGGCGGAAGCACGGTGCATCATCGAGGAGGCAGAGCAAGCCAAAATGGAACTCGCACGCATCAAGGCGGAGAAAAAAACGGTGGAACTGAAAAACTCAGCTACCAAGACCGCCACAGCAGCACTCAACGGCATCAACTCCCTGTTGGGCGGTAATAAAGTGAGCAGGCTTGAAAGCGAGAACAGGCAGTTGCATGGTGAGGTGGCGGAACTGAAAGAGAGCATCGGACAGATGCGCACGGATATGCAGAAAATGAAGGAAAGCCACGTCGCCGAGCGGTTGCGGGCATCGGAGCAGCATCAGCGTGAAATCGGCAATCTCAGGCGCATCATCGACAAGGCAAAGGAATGGTTTCCCATGCTTGCCGAGTTTTTCCGTATTGAAAGGCTTTGCCGTTCGGTCGGATTGTCAGAGAGACACACGGACGAACTCCTGCAAGGCAAAGTACTCGTTGTTACGGGGAAACTGCATTCTGATGAGTACAGGCGTTCGTTCGCCGTTGAGAAGGCACGCTTGCAGGTGGGCAGGGAGGAAAGGGATGGGAAGACCGTACTTGACCTGCTCGTGGACAAAGTGCCGATTGCCACGTGGTTCAAGGAAAAATGGGAGAAAAAATTCGAACAGAAATCTATGTTTTGCAAAATGAACAGAAAAATTCGATTATAAAAGAAAAAATATTTTACCAAAGCCATATCTTGTGGGAACATTGGGTAAATACAACGAGGGGGCTTCAAAGCAAAAAGGCCCTCTCGTATTCATTATTTATTTCCGTATTTCTGTGATAGCAGATAGTTTATATCGAAAATTACCATCTTCCTTACTATTGCTTCTTGTTTTTTCAAAATCTGTCTCAGGACCTTTATCTGTATTAAAAGCACCGCTATAATAATAACCACTATCCCAGCCATTCCATCCCATATTACACAACAAATAATACTTTCGTTGTATATAAGAACCTATGGTTTGCCCATTTTTTATGCGGAAGACAGAACGGCTCATTTCTAATAATCCGTGAACCAACCAACAATGCCCACCTGAGTATGAATACCAAGTCTTTATAGTAATGCCTAAAAATTTCTTTTTGTGTTTCGTTTCCTTTGCATAACCACTTACTAATACATAGTATCCTTTCCTTAATTCATTGACAATGTCTGTTTCATTGTAATCTTTTTTTATTCCTCCAGATGAAAACCCTAAATTCTTAAGAGTTCTCGGGATGTTATCAGTAGAAGCGGAACTCCCTTTATTTTCATCAGTTTCATTTTCTGGGTATTTGGCATAAGTAACATCTAAATTTTGTCGTAAACCTAATTGTTGCATAATCCTTGCTATATAAGGGATTGCAGGAGGATATGGATTCCAAGTCTTTACATAACGATTCATAATCTCCCAATCAAAATCATAACCGTTGTATCGTTTGGGAAATTTATAAACGGATAATAATTGTGCAACAGCCGTTGGTACGCAGCCTGTGCTGGATAATTTTCCATCCGTTAATGGGCAAAATTGATTGTAAGGACTTCCCTGCCCCCACTCAACAGGACAATATCCTTCTTTCATTTCGGAAAAAGTTTTTTCCCATTTTCCATATACAACAGAAATTTCATCGTTTTCATTGATTCTGTTATTTTCGTTAAACTCATCAATCTCCTTAATGATTTGGACTTCCATATTTGCCAAAAATGGTACAAGATTAGGATTGTCTATGACACCATCTTGAGGGATTTCTCCTTTATCTGTAAGCACTAACATTGGAGTAACCCTTGTATCTCCGCTCATTATAGCATATCCACCACCTTGAAAATTGAAAATATGTATATTTGTTGAATTATCAACATCTGACCTTGTCATTCCTCCAACTCTTGTATCTATAGAAGTGCCATCTACTTTGAGGGTAAATTTATTTTTCAGGATGGGATTTTTTGGAGCAATAGAGTTTACACGAGTTGTTTTGCCTAAAAGAATTTCATTGAGTTCTGTTTCTGCATCATTGATATTTCTCTCATAGGAAGTTACTATTTTTTCCTCATCTTTTTCTTTTAACTCTATCTCATTTTGCATACATGAGCTAAGAAAAAACAAAAATATAGCGCAAACTATATATATTGTATTGTTCAATTTTAAACGCATATTCTATAAGCATTTAAAGAAAAGGCAATCTCGTTTGAATAGCGAGATTGCCAAAAGATGTTAGTTTAAACGAGCATTTGGATAACATGCCAAATTTATATCGTACAAATCTCCTCCACAATCGAAGTCAATACTTCCGTCATAACGATATAAATACCAACCATCAAAACTTCCTCCCCATCCCATATTAGCATGGCAATAAACATTGTACCTCTTTAAGATCCTGCGAGGTTGTTTTGGTGAAGGAGCCACATTAGAGGGACGAACGCGAATTTGATAACCATCAACAACCCAAGCATGTGAACCATTGGTAAATGCTCTTGTTGCTCTTGTTCCTCTGATGGCTCTTGCAGTTCCTCTACATATAACTGGTCTTCTTGAATTTAAAGAGTTTGCCATGTTTTGGAAAGTACAAGAGTTTTTTCCATCAATATGGACATTCCATTTTTTTACATAATTTGCAACTGCATCTACAGAAACAGAACCTCCTTCACTTGTAAATTTTGTGCCGCTTCCATCTGCAAGATTCTTTATTAAAGAGGCTAACCTTTTATCTTCCTCAGTAAGCTCATGGTATCCCCAAAAATTCGGAGAATAACTTCCTAAATTACCCCAATAAAATTTCTGTCCTTCAGGAGTTGTAATGTCATTGATATTCGGTTGTAAATACGCCAAGACTTGTGCCCAAGCAATAATTGTACACCCTGCAGGATGGCGTCCGTCATAACCATAGCCAAAATCATATTCTGGGGGACATTTAGGCACATAAAGATTATAAGGACTTGTCTGATTCCATTTTGTTTTTAGCATAGGCTCAACTATTTTATATAATTGCCCAGAGGGATTGTCTGTGGCAGAACTACGTGTTACAGGAGTATTGTTTACAAGGTATTCTACATGTTTCATCCCCTTCTTCCTAATTTGCATATTGACATAAGCTTTTGTTTTTTCACGAAGAGAATCTTCGCATTGCTTAATTACGGCAATCTCTTGCAAGGCTATGTTCATTGCATTTTTTATCATCAAATCTGCTGTTTCGTTTGGTGAAAAGAAATCTCCTTCCTCAGAAAAGGCAATAACATAAGGGAAACGGCAATCTGAACTTACAATCATACTAATAGGCTTCTTGGCTTGATGGTCAACCCATTTTAATTTTGTAAAGTATATTTCTTCACCTTTTTCGTGCTGTTTTGTAGTCAAGGATAAACTAATTTTTTCTTTTTGCACATTTGATAAAGAATTTAAGGCAGACCTTGTATTAGATCCCTTAATACTTCCGATGTATGATTTCGCAATGCTTTCAACCTCCTCATCCGATAAGTCTTTCTTATCAGGATAGGCAATACTATTGTACTCTTGTTCAGACAAAGAGATATAAGATTTATGACCGTTATCTATAACGGTATCTACTTCATCCATTTTGTCACTACACCCACTCAGAATAAAGAGTACTACCGGTAAAAATTTTAGATAATTCTTCATAATAAATTGTTTTAGTTTGTATTCGCTTACAAATATAATCAATATTCATGTTGCTTCCAAATTTTTATCACCCTTTTTTCTTATATTGCGTTAAAACACCAACAAATGATGATGGGAATTTTGGGGAATTAGAGTTTTTATGTACTTTTGTAGCAAAGAGCAAACCTCTAAGCAAGACAAGGCAAAGCATAGCAAACAGAACGGTTTCCAAATCGTTACCCGAACACCAGCCTATTGTGCGGAACACCCTTCTACAAAGGGTTGTCGCTTTTCTATCCAAAGTTACATAAAAATATTGACTTCCGTGCCGGTTGAGGCTGGAAAAACAAATTATACAGGCAGGCGGCAACAGGAGTAGGAAGCATTTGTTATTTTACTAACTTTTTATTATCTTTGCAGACAAATTAGCTAATTGTATGGGATTATTCGGTTTATTCGGTAAAAAGAAAAAAGAAACACTTGACAAGGGGCTTGAGAAGACAAAGCAGAATGTTTTCTCGAAACTTACGCGTGCAGTGGCTGGAAAATCAAAGGTGGACGATGAGGTTCTGGACGATCTGGAGGAAATACTTGTCACATCTGACGTCGGGGTAGATACGACCATCAAGATCATCCGGCGTATCGAGGAACGTGTCGCAAAGGATAAGTATGTGTCGACGAGCGAATTGAATGGTATTCTGAAAAGTGAAATCACCGCTTTGCTCACAGAGAACAACACGGGCAGCAATGATGAGTGGACCTTGCCGGAAGATGCGCGTCCCTACGTGATTCTCGTTGTCGGAGTCAATGGTGTCGGCAAGACGACGACCATCGGGAAACTTGCCTACCAGTTCAAGCAGGCCGGCAAGAAAGTGTATCTCGGTGCTGCCGATACCTTTCGTGCTGCTGCCGTCGAACAGATACAGATCTGGGGCGACCGTGTGGGCGTTCCCGTCGTGAAGCAGCAGATGGGGGCCGACCCTGCAAGTGTAGCTTTTGATACGCTGCAGAGTGCCAAGGCGAACGGAGCCGATATTGTAATCATCGACACTGCAGGACGTTTGCACAACAAGGTGGGTCTGATGAACGAGCTAAAGAAAATCAAGGATGTGATGAAGAAGGTTGTCCCTGATGCGCCACATGAGGTTCTGCTGGTGCTTGACGGAAGCACGGGGCAGAATGCTTTTGAACAGGCACGCCAGTTCGCCGCTGTGACGCAGATTACTTCCCTCGCCATCACAAAGCTCGACGGAACAGCGAAAGGCGGTGTAGTCATAGGAATCAGCGACCAGCTGAAAGTACCTGTCAAGTACATTGGCTTAGGCGAAGGAATGGAAGACCTGCAGCTCTTCGACAAGGTGCAGTTCGTTGACAGTCTTTTCAAGTAAAATGACGGAGAGAAGTCAAATGACGAGGAACGGACCTGCAAACTGCCATCCGGCAACAGACATTCGATGTGCCGTAGCAATATGTGTTGTCCGTAAATCACCAGTCACCATCCCATATCCGTTCATCAACATCCCATATCCGTTCATCACCATCCCGAAATTCAACATCCACGAATGAAGAAAAACCAGATAGACATCGTAACTATGGGCTGCTCTAAGAATCTCGTCGACTCGGAGCTTATCATGAAGCAGTTTGAAGCCAACGGCTATCATTGTACACATGATGCAGAAAATCCGCAGGGTGAGATTGCCGTCATTAACACCTGCGGATTCATAGAAGCTGCTAAGGAGGAGAGTATCAATACGATTCTCGAATTTGCAAACAGAAAGAAGAATGGACAGCTCAACAGGCTTTACGTCATGGGATGTCTCTCACAACGGTATAAAGACGAACTGGAGGCAGAGCTTCCGGAAGTGGACAAGTTCTATGGGAAATTCAACTATAAGCAGCTGCTGAGCGATCTTGGAAAGGCGGACATACCGGCCTGCAACGGTGTCCGCCATCTTACTACACCGCACCACTATGCCTATGTGAAGATTGCCGAAGGATGTGACCGTCATTGTGCCTATTGTGCCATTCCGCTGATTACGGGCCGGCATCATTCGCGTACAGTCGAGGATGTACTGGACGAGGTGAAGGGACTTGTAGTCCAAGGTGTGAAGGAATTTCAGATTATCGAGCAGGAATTGACTTACTATGGTGTCGACCTTGACGGAAAGCACCATATCACTGAACTGATTTCCCGTATGGCTGACATAGAGGGAGTTGAATGGATCCGGCTTCATTATGCCTATCCGAACCAGTTCCCCCTTGACCTTCTTGACGTAATCGCCCGGAAACCGAATGTATGCAAGTATCTGGATATTGCTTTCCAGCATATTTCCGACCACATGCTCGGGCGTATGCACCGTCATGTAACCAAGCAAGAGACACTCGACCTGATAGCCGAGATACGCCGCAGGGTACCGGGTATCCATCTCCGCACAACGCTTCTGGTGGGCTTCCCCGGAGAGACTGAAAAGGACTTCGAGGAGTTGAAAACATTTGTCAGAGAGGTCCGCTTCGAACGGATGGGGGCTTTTGCCTATTCGGAAGAAGAGGGAACATACAGTGCGACACATTATGAAGATGATGTTCCAGAGAAGGTCAAACAGCAGCGGATTGATGAGCTGATGAAGATCCAGCAAGGCATCTCTGAGGAGTTGGAAAGCGAGAAGGTTGGCAGGGTCTTCAAGGTCATTATCGACCGTACAGAGGGTGAATATTATATCGGCCGCACGGAGTTCTGTTCGCCAGAGGTGGATCCGGAAGTCCTCATTCCGATAGAAGGAAAGACCTTGCAGACAGGCAGGTTCTATGATGTCCGTATAACTGATTCTGACGAATTTGACCTTTTCGGAGAAGTTGTCAGACAGTAGCTGCAGGTCATAGAAGCAATACGGAAGAGATAGTGTCTCATCCTACCTACGTCTTTAGTCTTTCGGTCAGTAAGGACCGGGAGGATGAACTCCTATGGCAGAATTTTGAATTAAAGTAAGGATAAAAGGAAACGGTATGAATAATAAAGAATTCATAGCAGAGTTAGCTTTAAGGACAGGCTATACGCAGGACGAGAGCCAGAAAATGGTAAGGACTGTCATTGAAATGATGGGCAAGTCTTTCGAGACGGGTGAACCGGTATCCATCTCGGGGTTTGGCACGTTTGAAGTCAAGAAACGGCTGGAAAGGGTGATGGTGAATCCGTCAACGGGGTTGCGAATGCTTGTTCCACCTAAACTGGTACTCAATTTCAAACCTGCATCAAACATCAAAGGACAAGTAAGAAAAGGAGGAACAGAAAATGGCTAAGACAGGAATGCAGATGATAACGAACACATTGGCTAGGCTTTACAAGCTGCCGGTAGCTGATGCGATGGCCTTTGTTGATACATTCTTTGCCATCATAAGTTCCGAACTTAAGAATGGCAGACAGGTGAAGGTCAAGGGACTCGGCACTTTCAAGGTGCAGTCTGTGAAACCTCGGGAAAGTGTCAATGTCAATACCGGTGAACGTGTACTCATTGAAGGGCATGACAAGGTTACATTCACACCGGATACAGCAATGAAGGAGCTTGTAAACAAGCCTTTTTCCCAGTTTGAGACAGTTGTCATCAATGATGGAGTCCCTACAGAGGACCTGGAGCGAATTCCCTCAGATGAAGAAATGGATAGTTCTGCCGATGAAAGTTCGACCGGAAAGATTGGCATAGAGACTGAAAAGACAGACGAAAAAGATTCCCCACATGACATCAGGCCAGCAGAAACAACTCTGGAACAGCCAGAGGAGATTATCGAGACCTCGATGGAGAGGACCATTCACATAACAGGGATGAAACCTGCCGAGAAGACCGGGGGCTTATCCGATGAAGAGAAGAAACAGTCATCTGCTGTAGATGAAGGGAGAAAGACTTTGGCAGACAATGCTCCGGCATCTACGGATATGGATGCGAATGAGGTGGATGATAAAAACACAGAAGAGGAGAGGACACCAGCAGAACCCCAGTCACCCAAGGCAGAGAAACCACAGAGTCTACCAGATCATACGGCAATGGATAATGCTGATGACAGTGACGTTGAAGAATCCGCAAACAGCATGCTGAAAACTGTCGCTCTGGCAGCTGCCGTAGTAATCATTATCCTCGGCGGTTTTTTGTGGATAAGATTTGGCAAGAAGAATCTGTACAGAAATCCAGCCGTTGCTGTGCAGAAAAAAAACACATCCGATAACGGTACCGTACCCGCAACCAAGGCAGTGTCTGCAGATACAGTTGCGATGTCACGGAAGAAATCCCATGTCCAGGCAAATGTCGGTAAAGAGAAGGCTGATTCGTTTGCAGCGATGAGCCACGATGCCCGCATTCGCTATGGTGCCTATAATATCGTAGGAATCGACCGGGTTGTTGTACTGAAGAAAGGACAGACGATGAAGAGTTATTGCCGCAGTACACTCGGTGCAGACATGATAGGTTATTTCCAGGTCTTGAACGGACGGAATACAATGCAGGCGGGTGACACAATGAAAGTCCCCAAGGTAGAGCTGAGACCCGAGTACAGAAGATAGCTGACCTTTCTCCCGGTTCCTCCGTTAAATACGTAGATGGTTGTCTTGTAGGGCGTACAGCTTTGACGCACAGGACTGATCGTTCAGCGAATCCATATATTTCCCTTTCCTGCACTTATGTTTATTTGATGCTGTCTGATAAAATGCAAACAGCATGATTTCCCATGCATAATCTCTTTTAAACAGGCTGTCCTGCATTGTTTCCGGAAGAATAAGCACCTGACCAGACAATTCTATTTACAAGCTTCTCCCGTCCCCGGCAATATGTTGCAAAGAGCGGACCGTCAACACGACCGGTGTTCACCGACAACACAATATGTGACAGGCCTTGATACATCTGCAGGGAAGGCCGTTCTATTCCTGTCGCTATGATATACAGTAAGGCACTGATGACTGACTTATACGGCAGATGTTTACCGGACAGCATTGGTATTTATTCGGGTTCTGTTACTGTAGGTACCTAATGCCGGAATTTGCCGGATATTATAAGCCTCTGTTTTATATCCCAGTCTATTCATTTAACGGAAGGACCTTTCTTCCAAGGCTCTATCGGCAGGCTCCATTTATTTATACATACTTTCTGCAATTGCGGAGTATTTCTGACAGCCAACAGGATTTACATTAGAACCTTTCGTTCGGGAATGGCATCTCAGAAATTTAATGAAACGGAATTTGGTAGAACGGATTTAAATACGTAACTTTGCAGCCGCATAATGGTTCCGTAGCTCAGTTGGATTAGAGCAACAGCCTTCTAAGCTGTGGGTCTTGGGTTCGAATCCCAACGGAATCACAATGTTGACTATCAGGCATTTACAAGGATTTGTAGATGCCTGATTTGTTCTTAGAAGTTATTAACTGCTTTATACGTCCTGATAGAGAGATAAAACCGCAGGAAACAATAGGAGCAGGCTTCCTCGTCTCTCAACTTTCTGACCAATCAAAAGTATACAGACGAGAAAACCTGCTTCAATTTTGTTTACGAACAACTCTCTAATTGTCCGGACGGCCTTGTCGCCTCAGGTGGACGGACGGCTGAAACGGACAGTCGGTAACTTATGGGCTTACAGTTCCCAACCGATGGCTGAAGCGCCAAGTACAGCAGCAGCAGCATCGTCGAGCGAACTTACCAGGAATTTCGGTTTGTCCTTGAATATCTCCAAAGCATGCTCCTTATAGGAGCGTACAATAGGCTGCATCAACAGGTCGCCGGCTTTTGTCAGACCGCCGAAGAAGATAAATGCCTCTGGAGAAGAGAAGGTGGCAAAGTCAGCACAGGCCTCGCCCAGCATTTCCCCGGTGAATTCATAGACTCGTTTGGCCAGTGCATCGCCGCGGCCTGCGGCAATAGAGACATCCAGAGAGGTAATCTTCGCAGGCTTCAGCTCGCGCAGTAAAGAATCTTCATCGCTTTCCTTCAGGAACTCCCGGGCCGTGCGTGCGACACCCGTTGCGGAACAGTAAGCCTCCAGGCAGCCGGTACGTCCGCAGCCGCAGCTGCGTCCCTTCTCTCCACGGACCATTACAACGTGCCCCAGCTCACCGGCAAATCCGTCTGAACCATACACCATCTGTCCGTTGATGACGATACCGGATCCGACGCCGGTACCGAGGGTAATCATGATAAAGTCTTTCATGCCACGGGCGACGCCGTACTGCATCTCACCGATGGCAGCAGCATTAGCGTCATTGGTAAGACCTACCGGGATTTCCAGTTTCTCTGAGAACATATCGCCCAACGGCACCACGCCGTCGTGACCCCATGACAGGTTCGGTGCAAACTCAATCGTACCACGGTAGAAGTTGCCGTTAGGCGCACCGATACCCATCGCACGGAACTGGCTGATACCGCCGTATTTCGCAATAAGAGGTCTCAGTGCTTCGACACCGGCTTCAACAAAATCATCGACAGTCTTGTAGGCCTGCGTCTTTATCGAGTTGGTCGCAAGCACCTGTCCACGCTGGTCGACAACCCCGAAGACAGCGTTTGTTCCTCCTAAATCCAAGCCAATGACGAATGGCTTTTCCAAACCAGTAACAACTGGCGTCTGTTCTGTTATGTCCATGACTATAATAAGTTTTTAGTTCGACTATATATGCGCAAAGTTATGAAAAAAGTGCAATACTACAAAGTTTTGTCAGGTAAATTTGCTTATCTCGTATTATTTTTGCAATTTTGCACTCAAAATAACAAGCATGCAATTTCCTATTCAATTAGATATTCTGGATTTCATTTTCAAAGGCTTGCTGATTGGTATTATTGCGTCAGCACCGATGGGGCCTGTCGGAATATTATGCATCCAGCGCACCCTGAACAAAGGACGCTGGTATGGCTTCATAACGGGTATCGGGGCTGCCGTCAGCGACACGCTTTATGCGCTTGTTGTCGCTCTGGGCATGGGATTTATCGTCAGCTTCCTGAAGAACCCCACCTACCAGCTTGTTCTCCAGATTTCAGGCAGCGTTATTCTTCTGCTCTTCGGTATCTACTGCTTCAAGTCTAACCCGATGAAAAAGATGCACCAGAGCGGGAAGACCAAGGGAACGATTTTCCAGAACGGACTGACAGCATTCCTTGTAACCTTCTCAAACCCGTTGATTATCTTTCTTTTCATGGCGACTTTTGCCCAGTTCGCCTTCATACAGCCCCACCGGATGTTTGAAACAATCCTTGGATTTACCTGTATACCCATTGGAGCATTGCTGTGGTGGTATGGACTGACCTGGCTGGTAGACAAGATCCGGGGAAAATTTGATGTCAATGGGATTCTTATTATCAATAAGGTAATTGGAGCCATCGTGATTATATTTTCAATTATCATTCTGTTGGGAACAATATTCAATCTGTACCATCTCCCTTCATATTATTAGCAGGCGAGTTCACTGGATCGGATACGTTGTTAAAAATTAATTCACAAAATGTTTGTTGCTAAGGAATTAAGGAAAAAGAGCATAGCAGAATATATGCTTTATATGTGGCAGATTGAAGATACCATCCGTGCCTACGGCTGTTCGCTGACACGAATCCGCAAAGAGTACATCGAACAGTTCCAGTACACGGACGAACAGAAGGATGAGGAAGAGGACTGGTTCGGTGACCTTGTCCGCATGATGAACCAGGAAGGATGTCGGGAAAACGGACATCTGCAGATAAACAAGGTGCTCATGCAGGACCTGACGGAACTGCACACACAGCTGCTGCAATCGCCGAAGTTTCCGTTTTATTCTGCTGAATACTACCGTGTGTTGCCTTTCATAGTTGAACTCAGAGGCAAGGCGAAACGTACGGCAGACAAGATGGCACGCACAAATGACGAACGTCTGAAGAGTGTCGCTTCACAACTGGGAGAAAGCGAGGTGGAAACCTGCTTCGACCTGCTTTATGGCGTGATGATGCTCCGCCTGCAAAAGAAAGAGATAACATCAGAGACGACACGTGCCCTGAAAGAGATAACGACTTTCATCGGAATGCTGTCAGACTACTATATAAAAGACAAGGCAGAAGGACTGGACTTCGGCCAGGAATAAGGAAGAGAAACTATGAACATTTTAGTAACAGGTGCCAATGGGCAGCTTGGCAATGAGATACAGCTTGTCTCCAGGCACAGCAAAGACCGCTATATCTTCACGGATGTATGCGAGGGATATGCGAAGCTGGACATCACCAATCTGGAAGACATCCGCAGGATGGTGCATGAAAATAATGTTGAATGTATCATCAACTGTGCTGCATGGACGAATGTCGACAAGGCCGAGACTGCCGGTGCAATTGTAGAGACACTCAATGCTATTGCGCCGGAGAATCTTGCAAGAGCTATGAAAGAAGTGAATGGGCTGCTTGTCCACGTCAGTACGGACTACGTCTTCGGCGGCGACCCCTACAACACGCCCTGCAAAGAGGATATGAGAGGAACGCCGACCGGTGTCTACGGCCTTACCAAACTGTATGGCGAGGAGAAGATACGGGCGACCGGCGTAAAACATATCATCCTTCGCACAGCATGGCTTTACAGCGAGTTCGGGCATAACTTCGTCAAGACAATGATGGATCTGACCGCAACCAGGCCACAGTTGAAGGTTGTCTTCGACCAATGCGGTACACCGACCTATGCAGGCGACCTGGCTGAAGCAATCTACGACATCGTTGAGAACCGCAAGTATGAAGGCAACAGCGGTATCTATCACTTCTCCAACGAAGGAGTATGCAGCTGGTACGACTTCACCATCAAGATTGCAGAACTTGCTGGTAATACAGCGTGTGACATACAACCTTGTCACAGCGACGAGTTCCCATCGCCTGTAAAGCGTCCGGCCTATTCGGTGCTTGATAAGACAAAAATTAAAGAGACCTTCGGTATTAAGATTCCTTATTGGGTTGACTCACTGAAGAAATGCATGAAATCCTTGCAGGAACAAGGCTGACAAAAGAAGGTAAAAGATAATAGGAGGCAAGATATAGCCTGAAGTTCTGGAGGGGGAAGTCATCGCTTTCGCCTCCCAATACATTATGGAAGAGAAACTGCCGGCTTAATTTTCCACTCCATTAACTCCCCAAATAAAAGCAAATGAATGAAATAGAACGCAGGCGAACGTTCGCCATTATCTCTCACCCGGATGCCGGTAAGACTACACTGACAGAGAAATTCCTTCTCTTCGGCGGTCAGATACAGGTTGCCGGTGCGGTCAAGAGCAACAAAATACGTAAGACAGCCACATCCGACTGGATGGATATTGAAAAACAGCGCGGTATCTCCGTATCAACTTCCGTGATGGAGTTCGATTACGAGGGCTACAAGGTGAATATCCTTGACACCCCCGGTCACCAGGACTTTGCTGAAGATACTTACCGCACGTTGACTGCTGTAGACTCCGCCATCATCGTCGTAGACTCTGCCAAAGGTGTCGAGGCACAGACACGTAAGCTGATGGAGGTATGCCGTATGCGTAATACGCCCGTCATCATCTTCATCAACAAGATGGACCGCGAGGGCCTTGACCCGTTCGATGTGCTGGATGAACTGGAAGAAGAACTCCAGATCAGCGTACGTCCACTGTCATGGCCTATCGGACAGGGACAGCGTTTCAAGGGTGTATACAACATTTACGAGCAGCAGCTGAACCTCTTCACGCCCAACAAACAGCGTGTGACTGAGAAGGTGGAGGTAGACATCAACTCAAAGGAACTGGATGCACAGGTCGGTGCAGACTTTGCCGGACAGCTCCGCAACGACCTCGAACTGGTCAACGGTGTCTATTCCGACTTTGATGTAGAAGCCTATCGACGTGCGGAGGTTGCACCGGTATTCTTCGGCTCTGCACTGAACAACTTCGGTGTACAGGAACTGCTCAACTGTTTCGTAGAAATTGCTCCCAGTCCACGTCCGACAAAAGCGGAAGAACGCATGGTAGAACCGACAGAGCCTAAGTTCACTGGTTTCATCTTCAAGATCACGGCCAATATCGACCCCAACCACCGCAGTTGCATCGCTTTCTGCAAGGTGTGCTCTGGAAAGTTCCAGCGTAACCAGCCTTACCTGCACGTCCGCAACGGAAAGACAATGCGTTTCTCCTCCCCTACCCAGTTCATGGCACAGCGTAAGAGTACGGTCGAGGAGGCTTACCCAGGCGACATCGTAGGTCTGCCGGACAATGGCGGTGTCTTCAAGATCGGCGATACACTGACCGAGGGAGAACAGATTCATTTCCGCGGTCTGCCGAGCTTCTCCCCTGAACTGTTCAAGTATATTGAGAATGACGACCCCATGAAGTCCAAGCAGTTCCTCAAGGGTATCGAGCAGCTGATGAACGAGGGTGTAGCACAGTCGTTTGTCAACCAGTTTAACAACCGCCGCATCGTCGGTACTGTCGGACAGCTTCAGTTCGAGGTTATCCAGTACCGGTTGGAACATGAGTACAATGCCAAATGCCGCTGGGAACCGGTACATCTCTACAAAGCCTGCTGGATAGAAGCGGATGACGAAACAGAGCTTGAGAACTTCAAAAAGCGCAAGTATCAGTATATGGCAAAGGACAATGAAGGGCGTGATGTCTTCCTTGCCGACTCCGGCTATGTGCTAAGTATGGCACAGCAGGACTTTGAACACATCCGCTTCCACTTCACAAGTGAATTCTAAGATACTTCCAGGAAATACATAAAAGGAAACATAAAAATCGAAAAAGGGAAGACACCAATCTGATGTCTTCCCTTTTTATATATCATGTTTGAAATGCCGATTACATCATGCCACCCATACCCGGAGCAGCTGCCGGCATGGCCGGAGTCTCTTCAGGCTTGTCAACAATGAGGCATTCGGTTGTCAGGAACATTCCTGCAATTGAAGCCGCATTCTCAAGTGCAACACGGGAAACCTTTGCCGGATCGATGACACCGACAGCACGGAGATCTTCGTAAACATCCTTGCGTGCATTGTAGCCGTAGTCGCCTTTGCCTTCACGGACATTGTTGACAACGACAGCACCCTCACCACCGGCATTGGCGACAATCTGGCGGAGCGGCTCCTCAATGGCACGGCAGACGATATTGATACCGGTCTGCTCATCCTGATTGTCGCCCTTAAGGTTCCTCAATGCTTCCTGTGCACGGATGTAAGTGGTACCGCCACCTACGACAACACCTTCCTCCATCGCAGCACGTGTAGCGCAGAGTGCATCGTCAACACGGTCCTTCTTCTCCTTCATCTCCACCTCGGAGTTCGCACCGACGTAGAGAACTGCAACACCACCGGAGAGTTTGGCCAGACGCTCCTGCAGCTTCTCCTTGTCGTAAGAACTTGTCGAAGCGGCAATCTCGTTCTTGATCTGTGCCACACGGTCTTTGATGGCATCCTTTGCACCGGCACCGTCAACAATCGTCGTGTTGTCCTTGGATACAGTGACCTTCTTGGCCGTACCCAGCATCTCGAGTGTAGCCTTTTCCAGAGAAAGACCTTTCTCCTCGCTGATGACTACACCGCCGGTCAGTACAGCAATATCCTCGAGCATAGCCTTGCGACGGTCGCCGAAGCCCGGAGCTTTGACAGCACAGATCTTGAGACCTGCACGCAGACGGTTGACGACCAGTGTCGTCAGTGCCTCTGAGTCGACATCCTCTGCAATGACCAGCAACGGGCGACCGCTTTCGGCAGCCGGCTGGAGAATCGGAAGAAAGTCCTTTACACTAGAAATCTTCTTGTCGTAGATGAGGATGTAAGGATCTTCCATCACGCATTCCATCTTGTCTGCATCGGTAACGAAGTAACCTGAAAGATAACCGCGATCGAACTGCATGCCCTCAACGACACCGATACTTGTCTCACGTGTTTTGCTCTCCTCGATGGTAATCACACCATCCTTGGACACCTTGCGCATGGCATCTGCCAGCAACTTTCCGATTTCGGGATCGTTGTTTGCACTGACTGTAGCGACCTGCTCAATCTTGTCGTAGTTGTCACCTACAACCTCTGCCGAGTCCTTAATATGCTCTACTACCTTGGTTACAGCCTTGTCAATACCCCGCTTCAGATCCATTGGATTGGCACCTGCTGCGACATTCTTCAGTCCTTCGTTTACGATAGCCTGTGTAAGGATCGTAGCAGTCGTCGTACCGTCACCGGCATCGTCACCGGTCTTGCTGGCAACACTCTTGACGAGCTGTGCGCCTGCATTCTCGAAATTGTCTTCCAGTTCCACTTCCTTTGCAACGGTCACACCGTCCTTGGTAATCTGTGGGGCACCGAATTTCTTTCCGATAACGACATTGCGTCCTTTAGGACCAAGCGTTACCTTGACTGCGTTTGCCAGCTGGTCTACCCCGCTCTTCAGAAGTTCGCGTGCATCTATATCGAATTTTATTTCTTTTGCCATGATTGTAAATGTTGTTTATTAAACTTTATGATATGTTTCTTTCTGATTGTACTGAAAGCCTGGGAAAGTCAGTAGTCTTTCCGTATCCTCCTCTTTCAGAGGGCAGAAAAGGACATCTATTCCTATTCTACTACTGCCAACACGTCGCTCTGACGCATCATCAGGTATTTCTCTCCTTCACTTTCCAATTCTGTGCCGGCATACTTCCCATAGAGGACTTCATCGCCAACCTTGAGAATCATTTCCTCATCCTTGGTACCGTTGCCGACGGCAACAATCTTGCCACGCTGTGGCTTTTCCTTGGCCGTATCCGGGATGATAATGCCACCAACTTTTTCTTCTGCCTGTGCCGGAAGCACGAGGACTCTGTCTGCTAAAGGTTTAATTGTCATAATCAATATATTTTTAGTTCTAATCTGTCTTTTTGTCCTACTGATAAAGTAGTTTCGCCTTACCTTATACGAAAAGCGTGCCAAAGCACCGTACTGGTATGTTCCGGAAACGCTTCTGCCAAACTGTCAGTCTGCTATTGCTTTCCGCAGGAAGAAAGCTGGATCCGCTCTTGCCTGAATGACAAAAAGCTAATGACAACAACACTCTGACTTAAGAGAATCGTGTGTCAACCAACATTGGAGTTAAGCAAATTTATTGTCAAACAGTATTTAATTTAAGAACCAAAACTGTCAACTAAATCCGATACACTGCAAGTAGATAATTAATGGGGATTATCATTTACCTCCACTGATTCTTTACTGTCAGTGTGCCGAGGGTAAACACGAATGGTGTTGAGGGTGTACACTCATGGTGTCAAGGCTTAGTACGGATCATGTTAAGCATTATAAGAATCGGATAGAAGTAGTTTGAAATGCAGTGTACTGGATTCAGTAAATTTTCTGAATATCATCATAATTTCCTGATAAAGAGTCTGCCGCAGAAGAATATACTTTAGGATAAGAAATAGTCTGACATTCATCCACGGCAGATACGCCTGTGACCGGTCTGCTGTGAAATTATTTTCCTGTCACTACCGTCACTCTGTAAATACATATAACACACTAATAGACAATGTATTAGTGAAGACGGTTAAAAGTGAAAGCAAATGAGAAATAAACTTTTTCAGTATACAATTGGTAATTTTATCCTCATAGTCAGCATCCTGGCCACTATAAACTTTAGAAGATTTTTTATAAGTAGAACGAGTCTATCCCCACGAAAGATCTACTGTCCCGACAAAAATACTACAACGGTGACTTTTGAAACCTGCTTATAAAGAAAAAATATTATCTTTGCAACCAGAAGAATTAAATAGAACTGGAATATGAAACCTACGATAGAAATGATTACCGCTGAGCTCCGGAAACTGTCCACTGCAGAGAAAAGGGAGGTTTTTCCGAGATTCTTCAAGGCCGGGAAAGGTGAGTATGGCGAAGGCGACCGATTCTTGGGCGTTACCGTACCGAATGTCCGCTCTGTTGCCCGGCTTCACAAAGATATTGCTCTTGCTGACATCTGGGAGCTGATGCTGTCCGAATGGCATGAGGCAAGGCTTTGCGCCTTGCTGATCATGGTGGAGAAAAGCAAGAAGAAAGACGAAGTCTTACGCCGGCAGCTTTTTGAGCTTTACCTCTCTCTGACCGCACGAATCAACAACTGGGACCTCGTTGACCTGTCCTGCCGTTTCATCGTAGGCGAATACCTGCTTGATAAGTCGCATGACATTCTTTACAGGTTAGCCCGCAGCCCCCTGCTATGGGACAATCGCATCGCCATAGTTTCCACCTATGCCTTCATACGCAAGGGGCAACTGGAGGACACATACGCTCTGGGTGACCTGATGATGCACCACACGCACGACCTCATGCACAAAGCTATCGGGTGGATGCTCCGTGAGGCAGGCAAAAGGGATCCGGAACGTCTCTATGATTATGTCTTGAGTCACCGTGCAGAGATGCCGCGCACCATGTTGCGCTATGCCATCGAAAAGTTTTCCCCACAAGAACGGTCTATACTTATGCGGCGTACGTAACCTATAAAGGACGGATTCGCACAAATCATACGTACAGACTCTACTCTACACCACCTTGGCAATAAATTGGCGACACTGCACCAAAAGATTGGAAGTACAGTACCAAAAGATTGGCAACACCATGCCGAAGGCTGACAATTCAGATGACAATGTCTCTTCCAGCTGCTGCATAAACGAAAGAGCCACAGGGCTGTTGAACATAACAGGCCTGTGGCTCTTTACCGCATTGATTCTCATTAAAATTTCCAGTATGGAATATGCTTCTCTGCCAACGGACTACTTGATCATGCTGACCGAACGTTTGAGAAATCCGTCGAGAGCCTCTCCTTGCAGCATACCGTTCTGCAGCAGTGCCAGATCGATAAGCTGGTGGATAACCTCGTTACCCTTGGCATATGCAGCCACAATGGCTTTCTGCTTATCCTTAAGTTCAGAGACTGACTTCTGCGTATTCTGCATATCGTCTTTCTCCTCCTGGGTGAGTTCCTCCGACTTCTTCTTGTCCTGCGACTGATGCAGGGCTGCAAGACGTGCTTCCTGTCCTTTCAGTTCACTTGCGACCGGCTTCAGTTCGTCTTCTGTATTGGCGGTCATGTCGTCGAGTACCTTCTTGACTAATGGATGGTCGGCATTCAGGACAAGATTGTAAGAGTCTGGGAGCTGCGCATAGAACCCCATTCCCTGCTGGAACCGGCTCATTTCCTTCATACGCCGCATATATTCGTTCTGCGTGATGAGAACTGGCTGGAAGCCCTCTCCGAGCGACTGGACATCAACTGTGAACTCGGCTTTTTCTATCTTTGGCATCTGGGATCTGAATGCCTCTGACAGATTGGCAGTCTCGTTTGCAGACAGGTTGTTCTTCGGTGCGTCTTCTTTCTGGATGATACGGTCTACAACGTCAGAATCAACACGTACATAACGTGTCTTTTCCTGTTTCTGTTCGAGCATGGAAAGTGTCGGCACATCCAGCTGTCCGCTTGCATCGATGACACTGTATCCCTTCTGTCTGGCAGCCTCGATGTAGCTGTACTGTTCCTCCTTGTTGGTTGTATAAAGGTTGACGAGGAATCCTTCCTTGTCGGTCTGATTATCTTTCACGAGGGTCTTGTACTCCTCAAAGGTGAAATACTTTCCTTCGGTATCTTTCAGAAGTGCGAAGTCTTTGGCACGGTCGTAGAAGTCAGACTCGGAGAGCATTCCATAATTGATGAAAAGTTTCAGGTCATCCCATTTTTCTTCATACTCCTTACGGTTCTCCTTGAAAATACTCTGCAGACGGTCTGCCACTTTCTTGGTAATGTAAGTTGCAATCTTCTTTACATTGGCATCACTTTGCAAATAACTGCGGCTGACATTCAGCGGTATGTCAGGTGAGTCGATGACACCATGCAGCAGGGTAAGGAACTCAGGAACGATGCCTTCAACCTGATCGGTTACAAACACCTGGTTGCAATAGAGTTGAATCTTATTACGCTGCAGTTCGATATTATTCTTCACACGAGGGAAGTAAAGGATACCCGTGAGGTTGAAGGGATAGTCAACATTCAGATGAATCCAGAACAGCGGTTCGTCGTTCATTGGGAAAAGCGTGCGATAGAAGCTCTTGTAGTCTTCGTCCTTCAGGCTGGACGGGGCCTTTACCCACAGTGGATCGACGGCGTTGATTACATTGTCCTCGTCTGTCTCAACATTTTTTCCATCCTTCCACTCTGTCTTCTTGCCAAAGACAACAGGTACAGCCATGAACTTGCAGTATTTGTTCAGCAGCTCCTCAATCTTCGATTTCTGCAGAAACTCCTTGCAGTCATCATCGATGTAAAGCACGATGTCGCTGCCCCGGTCTGCCTTTTCTGCATCCTCTATCGAATATTCGGGACTTCCGTCACAGCTCCATTTAACAGCCTTGCTGCCTTCTTTATAGCTTTTTGTGATGATTTCGACCTTCTTTGAAACCATGAAGGAAGAATAGAAGCCAAGACCGAAATGTCCGATGATTGCTTCCGCCTTGTCCTGATACTTTTCAAGGAAATCATTGACACCGGAGAAAGCTATCTGGTTGATGTACTTGTCAATCTCCTCTGCTGTCATACCGATGCCACGGTCACTGATGGTCAGTGTGCCGGCTTTCTCGTCCAGACTGATGCGGACACTCAGGTCACCCAGTTCACCCTTGAAGTCGCCGGTTGCAGCAAGTGTCTTCAGCTTCTGCGTTGCATCGACGGCGTTTGACACCATCTCACGAAGGAAGATGTCATGGTCGGAATACAAGAACTTTTTGATGACGGGGAAGATGTTCTCTGTCGTAACCCCGATATTTCCTTTTTGCATAGCAATGTTGTTTGTTTTTTCTATTTTCATCATTGCTTATTGCAAACTTCGTGCCATGATAGGACATGAGGAGCAAAACGGTATAGAGAACCCCCCTTTGCTTTCAGGTCTTCCACGTCATTTGTCATGGCGGAGTATCGCATCGCGGCACTCTTCCATCAGCCATTTCGGAGTACTTGTCGCACCACAGATTCCTACAGTCTGAATACCGTCAAACCAACTCATGTCGATTTCGTCTGCACTCTCTACCTGATGGGAATTTGGATTTACTCCTAAACATTCATGGAAAAGCACCTTGCCATTCGAACTCTTGCGGCCAGCCACAAAGAGAATCAGATCGTGACGAGCAGCGAAAGCCGAAATATTCGGCATACGGTTAGCCACCTGCCGGCAGATGGTATCGAAGCTCTGGAACCTGGCATTGGGTGAGATGTGGTCTTGGATATACTGGATGATCCTATGGAACTCGTCCAGGCTCTTCGTCGTCTGTGAATAAAGAAAGATGTCATGGTTGAAGTCCAAGTTCTTCACATCCTCAAACTTTTCTATCACAATAGCATGGCTATGCGTCTGCCCTACGAGGCCCAGTACTTCCGCATGACCGTTCTTGCCGAAGATGACAATGGAGGATGCAGCCCCCACCTGATTCTTGGAAATGGAAGTAGAGCCTAAATAAGCTGGACTATCTTCCTGTTCTTTATTTGTTGATTGAGAATCTAAGCATTGAGCTGCAGCAGTCTTATTCTTTTCCGACGAACTATCAGAAGTCTGGCGGCGTTTCTCATACTGTGTTTTGATGCGTCGCTGGAGAGCGAGTACCACCGGGCAGGTCGCATCGATGATTTCTATGTTGTTACGTCTGGCAAGTTCGTAGGTCTCCGGAGGCTCACCATGTGCGCGCAGCAAGACCTTCACATCATGAAGTTTATGCATCTGCTCATGATTGATAGTGATGAGGCCCTTCTTTGTAAGACGTTCCACTTCCATGCTGTTATGTACAATGTCGCCTAAGCAATAGAGCTTCGTACCCTTTGCCAGTTCTTCTTCAGCTTTCTTGATGGCAGTGGTCACACCGAAGCAGAAACCGCTGCCATTGTCTATTTCTATTTGAAGCATATTTCAATTTTTCCTACTAAAAGTGATAAGGAAGTTAAAGACAAACGATATGTCAACTGCTTTTGGAGATGAAATAGTAAGAGGAGTCTGGACAACACCTCTTACTACTTTTCATTTTGACCATCAATCTTCAACGCTTAACCGCATCGATCCAGTACGTCCACAGTACTCAGGTGCATAGGCACACTGCGCTGTGCAGACACCAGTCTGATATACACCGGCACGGTTGATATAGTATTCCGTCTCCACAACGTGTTTGCCCTTTGCCATACGGTCAAAGTAATAGTTAGTGGTGTAATCTTTCGGAGCAATGTAATATCCCCAATGATAACCACTCAGCTGACTGACAGGCTCAAGACAGGCTGCCCGTTTGTCGATGACCTGTACGAAATCGTAATCACGGTCGGCAATGATGGTAAGGCGGATACGGACTTTGTCGCCGATTTTTAGGACTTTGGTATCAGCGAGTCGGGTACTGTCAACCCAAACCTCACGCTTGACCTTCAAGCCCATTGCAGCATCTGTCATTTCCGATGCCGGTTGGAAGAACTGCGCAAAGACAGCCCCCCAGCTCGTTCCTTCACTTACCTTGCTGATAGTCAGTTCATGGTGCTCAGACGACCTGAACTCTACAGGCTCTGTCGTCTTTACATAACCCAGTCCGGCTGTCGGTTGCGGAGTCTGCAGAGGCTTGCCATCCAGCATTAATTGTGCTTTTTCACCATTCTGCATCAGCCAGTCTCCGTTATTCATGAATGCCCAGATGGCATTCACCGAGTTCAATGGTGTATCCCAAGCCTGCGTACGTTTTTCCTGCAAGAGCCAACGTTGCATCTCTGCAAGCGTCTTCCCGTCAGCAGGTGTAATTGTCTTTACGGCTTCAATTGCTGCCACCTCTGTCGGAATCTTATAGTCACGCCAGCTGTAATAAGCATGCTTCGTGTCAAAGTAGCGTCCCATTTCCTCCCTATAGACCGAATACTCCTTCAGGCTTTGGAGATATTCCCGTGCCTTCTCCTCCTTATTATATTGCTGAAGTATCACAGCTGTATTCGCCTTGCCATAGATAGTCAGTTCTGCCGGTTTCTTTGTCAGACGGTCAATGAGATAGTCTATATCACCAGTAGTCCTCCCATGGTATAACAAAGCATGTGTATAAATATAATCGCACAGCTCATCCGTGGGGAACAATGTGGCTTTGTACTTTTTTTCGTCACGTTTCATTGCAGCTACGCACTTTGCCACTTCTTTGTCCATATAATGGAAGGAGGCATTGATGATTGCAGACACTTCGGCCGACTTGTCTGTAAGATTTTGTAAACGTGCAAGGGTCTTCGTGACGGCAACCGTCATATAAAGACTGCCATTCATGCCTGGCCACCAAGAAAAAGATCCGTCAGGATTCTGCAGCTTCTTCAGGTCTGCCAGCGTTGTGGAAAGATTATTCTGCAACTGGTTCTCGTCAAAGAAACGTATGAGCATCTGCTTTCTTTCACGTTCATTGGCGGCATCCATCATCCAGGGGGTCTCGTTCAGAGTTAATGACTTCAGTTCCTGATTCTTCTCCAGTGCCGACATCATTGAAGTTTCTTTACCCGCTTCTTTCTTCCATTGTTCAATGACCTGCCTGATATTGGGCGATGTCTCGATGATCTTCTTCCCCAGGCGGTTGGCATAGTAGGCTGACACCAGACTGATGGCATTTTTGTCATCGGTCTTTGCCACGTATGGCAGAGCCTGGATCATCAGCCAGTTAGGATTGTTTGTATATTCTACTGTAAGCTTCTGTTTCGTACTGTTTTTTGCAAACAATCTGCTCACATCTACAGTCTTCATGCCAGCGTCATGCTGACTGAAAGCGTATGTATTCGTTGCATATTCCTGATTCTGAAATACCGGGAGATAATGCTGTTCACCGTCCGAGAAACCATCTCCCTCAACCGTGAAACGGGTAACAAGCAGCGACTGATCTGCCGTCAGCAAGTCGGCATCCTTCGACAGTAAAGAAGCCAGACTATACGTTACAGAAGCACTGCCCTGAGCCTTCAATACGACAGCCCTGCTGTCTGTAAAGAGTACTTTGTCAGTCATCGGGTCAATAATTTCGACCTTTGCATTCGCATGAACCGGCTTCTCTGACTGGTTGAACAGGCGTGCGGAGACCATTGCCTCGTCACCGATACGCACAAAACGGGGCATATTGGGCTGGACCATTAATGTTTTCTGTGCAACAATCTCATCGCTGAGCATGCCGTTGTTCATATCAACATCATGTGCCAGTCCGAGGAAACGCCATGTGGTGAGGCTCTCCGGGAGCGTGAACTTAATACTTACATTGCCCTTACCGTCTGTGTGCAGTTGCGGATAGAAGAAAGCCGTTTCGTTCAGATTCTCACGCAGGGAGCCTTTCCCCTTCTTCGTTTCTTCATCTTTTTTAATGACCGGAGCTGTGTACTTGACAGTTGCCCTGCATTCTCTTTTGGCAGTAACCTGTTCAGCACAACTGAACATCTTGTTTTCAGCAGCATTGCTGTCAGCCATAGCCATTGGTACGGCCGCTCGCGACAACACCATGTTCTTCCTGGGGGCGTATCCCATAGTTACCACCTCACAGAAATCAAAACCTGACAGGAAACTACTGTCAAAGCCCGAGAGGGAAAGCTCTGGTACAGTCTTGGTCTTCGCTCTTGCAGCGGCATGGAGACTCAATGGACTGCGGTAGCCTGCCGACCAGTAGGTGCTTGACAAATCACGACCGAACGACAGGTGCAGATTCAGGTTATGGGAGACGAACTCGTCCAGACTCTTGTCATAGAGCGTTGCCATCAGCTGTGCATCTGCTGCCTTTCCGTCAGGCCGGCTGATGGTAGCCGTCCATTCTTCTTTCTGTCCCGGGACGAGTTTGTTGCGGAATGACTTCCACTTCACGATCAGCCGCTTGTCTGGCAGCGGTCGTAAGATTCTCTCCGCATGGCTGTACAGCACGCCATTCTTCACCCAGGCGTAAGTGAGGGTTATACCGTCCCCATATTCCTCCTTATAATATAGTTTGCGTGTCTGAATACTGTTGCTCTGGTCGAAGACACCTGACTCGATGATTTTATTGCCTGAATAGATGGAATAAACCACATGCTGCTTCTCATCACTTGTTCCTACTTGCAAATAGACAGGCCCGCCATTGCGTGGAAATTCATGACTGCTCAGATAGAACCAGTCGTGTGTTTTAACGACAGGACGTTTGTCATCCATCGAGAAAACAATAAAATCGGTATTCACGGTATCCGTTCCGCAGATGGCATGCAGTCGGTAGGCTCCCGATGCCATGCGCCCCACTGGAAAAGATTCATTGGCCTTGGCGGTCTTGTAATTATGATAGGTGTACTTGCTTTCATCTGCCTGTTGCGGAACAATCACATATCTGACAGTCCCATCCACCGTATGGCCAGCTGCATTAAGATAATCAAACTTGATAGTCTTCAGACTGTCGCGCAGGTTCTTTTCAGGAATGTTACATATCAGTGTAGTCTCCTTAGTTCCCAAAGGTAACGAAACAGAAGCGTCCCTTGTTTCGCCGGCAGCATCCGTCACCGATGCTTCCACCTCGAAAGCATAGAAGCGGGCACGTCCCCAGTGGTCAGTTTTCATGTCCTTTATCACGCCCTCAGGAAGTGTGAGAGGAACGGTCACACGGAAGTTGCCCTGCTCGTCTGTCACGACATCATCTGCCTTAATCTCCTGGTTGATGTCATCGTTATCCCACCACCAAAGGCGTGGACGGCGCATAACAGTGTAATGCACCTTTGCCCCTTGTACAGGCACTCCGGCAAAGCTCCTGGCGTGGCCTGTCAGCCTGATGGTATCACCAATGGCGTATTTGCTCTTGTAGTCATCCAACCGAACCTCGAATGTGGGACGCTTGTATTCTTCGATGCGGAAACTCTTTGATGCCCGAGATCCACAGTCGGCCACGATGGAGCAGAGACCTGTCAGCCCTGTTGCCGGAAGTTCAAAGTCTGCCGCAGCAGTACCGAACCGGTCTGTCGTCACCGTCTTGCGGCCGACCTCCTTTCCATTGACATTCTGAAGGATGAGATTGAATGTCTTGCCCTCCTCGGCTTTCGTCTTGAGTCCGGCCTTGGTCATCTGATAGACAATTGCAGAGGCATGCAGCGTCTGCCCAGGACGATAGATGCTCCTGTCCGTGTATACTTCCGACTGCAGTCCGACCTTGTCCGACTTATAGAAACTGAATTGGCTGTACATACCTGTCGAAGGATAGGCCTTGTCGTTGGCCGTACAGACATAGACATCCGGCTCGGAGTTTTCCGATACGATCAATGCCTCGCCATTCTTATCGGTTGTCAGAGTCTTTGTTACCGGCTTCCTGCCATAACGTCCCCCATACGTCAGCTGAAGCGTCGCACCAGCTACCGGCTGCCCATCCTGGGCATCCACCACGACATAGCGTGACTTCTTTCCCGGTTGCCGTTCGGTCATCACGTAGAGATTGGTCACATAGTAGAGGGCATATTCCGGGGCAAAACACTTGTCCTGACTCTCTATCTTCAGGAGATAGACACCGAGCGGCAAGGCCGGCATCTGGAAAGAATCCTTGAACTCCTCGTACTCCTTGTGTACATCGTAGGTGCGCTGAATTACCTGCCTCGTTGATGGTATCAGGCTGGGCTTCAGCTTGCCCGGATCAGCCAGATTATCCATGTCGAACTGGTGATTGCCTTTCAGTGTCGTTCGCGTGATAGTAAATGTTATCCCCTTTAGGTTGCGGACTTCCAGCAATACGGTGTTGTCATACGTCCCCGGCATAGTCCAGTTGCTCTTCATCCCAAAACTGTATTTGGGTGCGGTCAGTTCTTTGCGGGCATTACGCAATGCTTCAATACCTTTCCATGTGCCCCACCGTACGAGAGCCTTGTCGATAAAAGCAACCTTCTCCTTCACCGGTACATCATCATCCATGGCATTGTACCGTTCCACGGCGACCTGTCCGCAGATAGGCAAATCGCCATACAACTGGATGAGCGAGTCAAGTCGGGCGACAGCCTTTTCGTCATCCTCGTCAACAGCCAGCATTGCGGTGTAACACGCGGCCTCCCTGTTACCCTGTCCTGCATAGTAACGGCTTAGCTTCGTGTAGTCACCAGCTGCCATACCGATAACGTGCAGCAGGTCGCCATTGAAGAGGCTGTCATCCTTACCCATCGAGACAAGCGGCTGATAGTCGGCCGCTTTCTGGCGTGCCAGCAGAGACGGATTGGCAAGTGCCTTGCGAAAATATAGATCGGCTTTTCCATCATCTTCTCTTTTGGAAAGAACTCCGAGGATGCAGTTGTAGACGGCAGCCAGAACTTCATTCTTCCGCTCGGCTTCCTTTGCCCGTTCCTTCAGATTGTTTATTTCCACCTCCAATGAATCTGGCGAAATACTGGTTTTCAGCTGTAAAGACAGAAGATTTGCTGCCAGCAACTGCCCGTATATTTTCTCCCTTCGTGCCTTTCGCCCAATCTTATCCAGCAGGTTGATCTGCGTCTTAGGCAGGTCTTTCTGCCGTGCCTGTTCCACCTGTTTCCATAAAGCATCGAAACTCTGTGCTGACATCGTCATAGGCAATAACAATCCTATCAATAATAAAACTATAAGCGATTTCTTCATACATTCTTTCTTTTAGTGATTGCAAAGATAATGCTTTTCAGGTAGATAACGAAGGGGAAACTCTATATATTGTACAGCCCGATCTTATTGTCACGCAATTCTTTCTGTCAGGTAAGACTTTAACAGCATAAAACACCCTTTCAAACAGGCCATTTCTCATTGTTTCGGGAGGAGAAAGTCTTCCCTTTTCATCCAACTGTTGGCGGCACACTGCATCTTTCACGACAAGTTGTTTCTTGCAACAGACAGCAGTGTGCGCCGTCAACACGACTGGTGTCTGCTGTCAGCACAATCTGTGACGAGCATCAACACGTCTGCAGGAAAGGCCTGTTCTGTGCTATACTATAGTGTGCATGTATGCGATGGATGACCTGCAAGGGAAGTGTTTGCCGGACAGTAGTATCACACAAGATACGTGAACTTATCAAAATGAGCAAAGCCCAAGGCCTCCAACCGCTGCTGACTCAACAGGCGATCCTCTTCCGTATTATAATCCGGTATCAAAGGCAGGCGGAGAATAACCTTGTCTGCATATCCGTTCGCCGCCAGCCACACAAGATTACGGATTACCTGTGTATTGTCCTTGCCCGTATAAGCGTTATAGATTGTTGGACTAAAATCTTTGATGTCTATATACCACATCTGAACCAATGCGGCAATCGTCTTAATATTTTCAAGCGGGACATTGATCGATGTCTCTACCGTCAGCTTCCATTCCGGGTTCATGAGCTTGGAGAAAGTCCTGATGAAATCCGGATATAAAAGCGGCTCACCCCCTCCAAAACAGATGCCGCCACCTGTCGCTATAAAGTAAAGGTCGTCAATCTCCACCTCGCTGTACAGCTCGCCCGGGGTCAGCCTGCGCCACACGCCATCAACCTGTAAACATTGAGGGTTTAAACAGTACCGGCAACGGAGCGGACATCCATGGAAGGCGACCAAGGTCGTCACCCCTTCTCCGTCAGTGGCAAGTCTGTGCCGGTTGACGGCTATAAACGGTGCGGTTATTTCTGGCTGCATTTCTCTTTATGCGACCTGGGAGCCTTTTTATCAGTATCTTCTGAAATAAGCGAATCTGGTACAACCATCCCCAACTCATACCATTTAGGTAATAGGTACACCATAACTTCATGGGATTTCTTTAGGGTACTGACGGGCAGTTCACTGTCCAAATAAGAAGCAGAACCGGAAAAGACAAGCGTATCATTGCAGCCAACACGCAAAGAGAAGCGTCCATCCTCACCCAACACTATGCCCTTTGTACCTCCCAACCTACGGACGACGGCATGACTGATGGGTTTATCCGAATTACCATCCCTCACCTGACCATTAATCACAACTGAATGTTGCATATCTGTTGTAAGCGTTTTCACCACTTCAACTTTCTTTCCTTGAAGTGGCACGTCTGTTTCTTTCTGTACTTTGTCAGATTTCGGCAGGTTACTGCATGAGGCAAAAGGAGCGATTGCGACACAAGCCCCTGCCGCCAGACCAGCTACTTTAATATTCCAACCTTTTTTTATCCGTTCTCTCAACTGCATCTCCAAATAACGGATTTCCTGTTCACAGGCTGGACAGGTACCTGTGCAGTCGCCTTCGAAATGACACTCGGCCGGCTGGTACCTGATACCATTTGCATCTGCTATTTTCTGCCGGATATTCTTCAGAACCTTACAAGTAATCTTTCCTTTCCTCATAACATCAATATATCATTTACTTATTTTCCTTGTTCTTTTCCTTGTGCGACTTCGGCTTGCAAGTATTACGACCATAAACATCATCGCAACTTGACTCTCCAGCTGCTCCGACTACTACAATACCCAGTATATCCTGGTCTTCCTCAAGAGCAATAATATTATTTTGAGAATGTAAAAGAGTTCTTGCAAGAACCTTTTTCTTCTTATAACCGACAAAAGAAATAATCAAGGAAGCATCAGGTGGAGTCTTTAAGGAAAACAGCCCCTCCATATTAGTTGCAGCACCACTATGGGTGCCATCAATCAATACTGAAGCACCAGCCAAAGGAGCCTTGTCTGCTTTATCTACGATCTTCCCGCAGATGAGTACAGAGTCCTTACAATCACTCGGATAGCTTTTTGTTTTTACAGTATCTTTCTTCGTTGTAATTACCCGTCCATTGGGTATTCCGTCAGAAGTAACTTTTTGTGCAGTAGCCATCATGGGTATAACCGTAGCACAGATACCTGCGGCGACACCTGCCACCTTCGTACTGAAACCTTTGTTCTTACGCACGTTCAACTGGTGTTCCAAGTAGCGTATTTCCTCTTCACAGACAGGACAAGTACCTGTACAGTCACCCTTGTGGTGACATTCGCAAGGCTGATAGCTGATGGCATTTGCATCTGCTATCTGCTGCCGAATATCCTTAAGTATCTTGCAAATGTCTTTTCCTGTTTTCTTCTTCATAATCAGAACCTCAAAAATTGACTTGATATCCTTTTGCAAAAATACGAATTAAAAGTGGAATCGGTATTATGCAAATCTTTATTTCTGCATATCATCATGTCTGGAAATTATATGAAAGCAGCCATGTCTCAGTATATAATGCTTCGACATGGCTGTTTCTGTAAAGATGCATACTCGGTGGAAAAGGATAAGGGAACGACAAGTCCTCTTCTTTCTTAGATTTCTATCCGAGGAAATGAAGCTGTCCGATGAAATAAAGCAGGATATACCCAAGCACAAGAGAGATGATTCCGCAGGTAAGTCCCGCCTTGAGCATATCATTCTGCTTGACCAGTCCCGTTGAATAGGCAATGGCATTCGGCGGAGTAGAAATAGGGAGACACATGGCCGTAGATGCGGCAATGGCAATACCGATGAGGATGGTACTTGTACCACCGATGCTGCCCAGCTTGTCACCCATACCTCGGCATACCACAGCAAGGATAGGCACCAGAAGGGCCGCTGTTGCTGTATTTGAGATGAAGTTGGACAGGAAGTAACAGATCAGTCCTGATATGGCCAGGATGACAATCGGACTCCATTCTCCGAACGGAATGCTCTCAATGGCGGCATCCGCCAGCCCGGAGCCGTTCATCCCCAGTCCGATGGCAAAACCTCCGGCTACCATCCAGATGACACTCCAGTTGATTTCCTGCAAGTCCTTTGCTGTTATGACACCTGTAATGGCGAAGATTCCCATCGGAATCATAGAAACGGTATTGGTGTCTATACCGGTGACACTTTTCGGGATGACCCATAACAGGATAGTGATGATAAAGGTAATAATGACCACCCACATACGCCATCCGCGATGTACTTCGCCGTCTATCTTCAGATGAATCGTCTTCTGTGTGAAAGGGAAGAAATGCAGGATAAGCCTCCAGGACAGCAGCAGCAGGATGATGACGAGTGGAAACATGAATGCCATCCAGTGCATGAAGTCGATGTTCATATTCAATCCTTCCGGGTCGTTGAGATACTTCAGGGCTATGAGGTTCGGGGGTGTTCCGATAGGTGTTCCCATACCGCCGAGGTTGGCTGCAACAGGGATGGACATTGTCAGGGCGATACGTCCTTTCCCATTGGCAGGCAATGCAGCGAAGACCGGTGCGAGGAAAGTCAGCATAAGAGCCGCCGTTGCAGTGTTCGATATGAACATTGAGAACAGTCCTGTGATGAGCAGGAAGCCCAGCAGCACATTCTCACTTTTCTGTCCGAAAGGTTTGATCAGATTACGTGCCAGAAGCGTGTCAAGGCCTGATTTGGATGCAGCTATTGCCAGAACGAATCCGGCAAGAAAGAGCATGATGATGGGGTCGGCAAAAGATGCCATGATTTCCTTTGAATCAAGGAGGTCGCCAATGCCGTCACTTTTAAAGATGCCAAAGGCGTTCTTCGATACCGTGACACACATGATGGTCATGATACTCAGAGAGGTCGCCCAGGCGGGGATGCACTCTGTCAGCCAAGACAAGGTGGCGAACACAAAGATTGCGATAATGCGTTGTTGTACTACGGTCAGCCCATCAATGCCGAAACTGCCTGTGGGTAGATTCCACACGATGGCCGTCACCACGAGGATTGCTAGAAGTTCCCAGACTTTCTTCATCTCGACGTGGCTGCTAAGAGCGTTAGACTTTTCTTCTGCCATGGCGTTAGTTGTTTAGTTTAATAATTTTAGGTTGATTAGAAAATATGCCAGCTAAAGTATAAAAAATAATTTTAACAGGCAAGTGAATGGCTCTTTTTTTGTAAATTTGCACATTATTTTTCTGTTATGCGCCAATTATCAGTATTCATCCTCGGGCTTTTATTGTTTGTTTCTTGTGGCAGTCGCCGTAAGGAGACAATCTGGAAGAATGGGCCTGGAACACGAACCGAACTGCGGTATGCCCGGAATATCACCATAGAACGAGCAAATGGTTATACTGTCGTCCGGCTGATTAATCCTTGGAAGCAGAATGCCATTCTGCATACATACTATTTGGTTGACCGTGACTCGCGGGTAGACATTCCTGATGATGGAACGATAGTAACCGTTCCACTCCGCAGGAGCGTAGTCTTTACGACAGCCCATGCCAGTCTGCTGGAGATGTTGCATGCGCAGAAAGCTATTACCGGTGTAGCCGATCTGAAGTATATGGTCATCCCCGACATTCAGAAACGTACACGCCTGAAAGATGGAATTGCGGATTGCGGTAATGCTATGCAGCCTGATGTTGAACGGATCATTGATCTGCATGCCGATGCCATTCTGCTTTCGCCCTTTGAGAACAGCGGAGGATATGGACGTCTGGAGGAGACGGGCATACCGATTATCGAATGTGCCGACTATATGGAACGTTCTGCTCTGGGACGTGCAGAATGGATGAAATTCTATGGTCTGCTCTATGGAAAGAAACGGGAAGCCGACTCGCTATTTTCCGTCGTCGAACAGAACTATATGGCTTTGAGTAAAAAAGCAAGGAAGAGCAAGGCTGCACGCAGCATCCTGCCCGACAGGAAAGTGGGGGCTGTATGGTATCTGCCTGGTGGTGAAAGCAGCGTGGCCCTATTATATAAGGATGCACACGGTCTTTATGCGTATGCAAAAGACGAACACAGCGGAAGTCTGTCAATGCCTTTTGAAACAATCCTGGATAAATTCGGGCAGAGCGATTTCTGGGTACTGTGCTATAATGGAAATTTCAACCGCAGGAAGCTGCTGGCCGAATACCAGGGGTATGCGAGACTGAAACCTTACCAGACAAAAGAGATCTATGGCTGCAAAGTGGACAGCACGCCCTACTTTGAGGAAGTAAGCTGGCGTCCCGACTGGCTGTTGAGCGACCTGATACAGCTTTTTCATCCAGACTTGCATATTGCACCTATGCGGTACTACAAGAAGTTGAGGGATTGAGTGAGAATAGGAAAGCAGCAGACAGATTAGTGTGATGAAACGGAATACCTGCATTTTCATGGTTTTGGCGATATCCATTGCCCTGTTATTTGTACTGAACCTGGCGACGGGTTCTGTCCGAATACCGTTTGCCGATATAATCGGTATTCTCTCCGGCCGTTATGTAGGAAAAGAAAGCTGGCAGTATATTGTCATGGAGACCCGCTTTCCTCAGGCCTTGACGGCCGTACTGTGCGGGGCCTCACTGTCTGTCTGCGGACTAATGCTGCAGACGGCGTTCCGTAATCCTCTGGCCGGACCTGATGTGTTCGGCATCAGTTCCGGGGCAGGTCTGGGTGTGGCATTGGTGATGCTGCTGATGGGTGGAACGCTGTCGACATCGATGTTCTCTCTTTACGGTTTCCTCGCTGTCCTTATGGCGGCTTTTTTCGGAGCTGTCAGTGTGACTGCGCTCATTCTGTTTCTCTCCACGCTGGTGCGAAACAGTGTCCTGTTGCTGATAGTCGGTCTGATGGTAGGATATGTTGCTTCATCCGCTGTCTCCCTCCTGAATTTCTTTGCATCAGAAGACGGTGTGAAGAGTTACATGGTATGGGGTATGGGAAACTTCGGCGGTGTTTCCATGAACCACATGTTGCCTTTTGCTTTACTGTGCCTGACGGGAGTCCTTCTGTCTCTCCTTTTGACAAAGTCGTTGAACATTCTGCTCCTGGGACCGCAGTATGCCGAGAGTTTAGGAATCAGTATTCGCCGGACACGCAATATATTGCTGGCCGTTGTCGGCCTGCTGACCGCCGTGACGACGGCCTTCTGCGGTCCCGTGTCCTTTATCGGACTGGCGATGCCGCACGTTGCACGTCTGCTGTTTCGTACAGAGAACCATAAGGTACTTCTTCCAGGATCTGCACTTTGCGGGGCCGTGATAGCCTTGTTGTGCAACTTCATCTGTTTTATTCCAGGTGAACTGGGAGTCATTCCGCTCAATGCCGTGACACCGCTCCTTGGTGCTCCTGTTATTCTATATGTGATTCTGCGACGGAAGTGAGCGTGTCATCCTTGTCTTACAAAATTTGGATAGCCTCCGGTCTTCGATGAAACTTCTTGAAGGTAAGTCTTTAATTTCCCGGACATGGCGTTCTGCACTTTTATTGTAAAGAAAGTTCATAGGAGCAAATCCGTTCACGGTCTTTTGCACTCGAAACAGGCATTTATTGAGGTCCAATCAGTGCTTAGTTAGATGGCTGTAAGTGCTTATTTGAAGTCTTAACAGGCACAGTTGAAAATACTATATTATAATCTGCTGGGAAACAGTCTATTGCTGCATACGACAATTGTATGGTTCTGCACATTTCCAACCATCATAAAGCAGAAATTATGTCAAACAATTTCGATAAGACAAGTTCAGAGGTTTTGGGGAGGGGAGAGTACGTAGAAAAGGATTTTTCTTCCAGCCGGCAAGGAAAAGTCCTCGACCCTTTCCGTATGTTTTCTATCGGGCGGAAAAAACACATGGGAATACTGAGATGCTCGAAACGAATGTTCTTTTTGTGGGAGCAGAAGGCAGTTGCAGGATGTCAGAACACGGTTTTCTCTCTATGAAACAAACATTTTTGTTAATCCATCCCCTAATGCACAATCTTTTTTATACATTTGCAGTTGGAATCGATCAGGTCTTTGTCGTTCCTGGAGTAAATGAATATAACAATCAATACATGGGTAATTTAAATCTTTCACCGGCACGGAAGACTATTGTGGGAATACAATTCCTCTTTGTAGCTTTCGGCTCTACGGTTCTTGTCCCTTTGCTCGTCGGGCTTGATCCGGCGACGGCTTTATTCACAGCAGGTTTAGGAACTTTTATCTTTCATTTGGTCACGAGAGGTAAGGTTCCTATTTTTTTAGGTTCGTCCTTCGCATTCATTGCACCCATCATGTCCGCTTCCAAGCAGTGGGGAATGTCGGGGACGCTGGCAGGCATAGCAGGTGTGGCACTTGTCTACTTCGTGATGTCGGCCTTGATAAAATGGCAGGGGAAGAAGCTGCTGGACAAACTCTTCCCGCCGGTCGTCATCGGTCCTGTCATCATCCTGATCGGTCTCTCGCTGTCGACATCGGCTGTAAATATGGCTAAAACCAACTGGCTTCTGGCTTTCGTCTCACTGGCTGTGGCAGTAATGGTTCTTTCGATGGGACGGGGACTGATGAAGCTGGTGCCGGTCATCTGCGGTATCATTGCAGGATACATTGTAGCAGCATGTATGGGAATCGTAGACTTCACGCAGGTAGAAGCAGCACCGTGGCTGTCGCTGCCACCAGCTCTGGCACACTTCCATCTGCCGCAGTTCGCATGGGAGCCTTTCCTTTACATGATTCCTGTGGCAATCGCTCCTGTCATAGAACATGTGGGCGATGTGTATGTCGTAAGTGCCGTTGCACAAGAGGATTTTACGAAGTCGCCCGGTCTGCACCGTACGATGTTAGGCGATGGTCTGGCCTGTCTTGCTGCCTGTCTGCTGGGCGGTCCTCCGGTAACGACTTACAGTGAAGTGACAGGAGCGATGAGCATTACGAAGGTGACCCATCCCCAGGTAATCCGCATTGCGGCTTTCACAGCGATCGTCTTCTCTGTGATAGGCAAGCTGAGTGCCCTGCTGCAGAGCATCCCTTCTGCCGTACTGGGCGGTATCATGCTGCTTCTTTTCGGTACGATTGCTTCTGTAGGCATTCAGAACCTTATCCAGCATAAAGTCGACTTCAACCGCACACGCAATATCATCATTATTTCGATAATGCTGACGATGGGTATCGGCGGGGCCGTACTGAAATGGGGCAGTTTCTCTATCAGCGGCATAGGCCTCTCGGCCGTTATCGGGGTCGTGCTGAACCTGTTTCTTCCTCCAGCGAAGGAAAAGGGCAAACGTAATGCTGAGTAAGCGGTTCAATCTCTGCAAGAGACGAGAGTGCAGCAGCTTTGCAAGATACGTTCAATGAGTAAGAACATGGAAAAACCGCATTCGTTTACTGATAAATTTATTTTGTAATCCAGCATATACGCATAGCCTTCTGTTCTCTGCACAGTTTCAGGATTCAGCTATATAAAAGTCTTCTTTAAACCTATTATGGGCAGGTTCTATAAATTCCACAGCATGGGATAATTTATAGAACCTGCCCATAATATAATCGGATAAAGAGGGGCATCATAAGCCGCCGGTGTCACGATGTCCCCATGAGATTTATTTACCGATGCAGAAATTTTTGAAGATATTGCCAAGAACTTCGTGAGTAGTAATCTGGCCACCCGTGATGTCAGCAAGCTGGTCGAGACAGATCCGGAGGTCTTCACTGATGAGATCGCCGCTGAGTCCGTCATTGAGCGCATTGATGACGCGAAGTATAGACTCGTCTGCATGGCTAAGTGCATCATAGTGGCGTGCAGAAGTAATGATGACACTGTTCTCATTAATCGTCTGGAGTCCAGCAGCTTCATAGATGGCTGTTTCCAATGCGGTAATGTTCTGCTTCAACTTGGCCGAAATATAGATAACCTGCGGATTCACCTCTGAACACCTGGCTGCTGCAGGCATCGTGTCCATCTTGTTGAAGACGGTTATCAGCTTCTTCTCTTCTGTCAGATGCCGCATCTCCATTCGCTCTTCTGTCGTAGGTTGCCGGTCAACAACCCACAGGACAATAGATGCCTCATCCAGTTTCGCATAAGCACGTCTGATTCCCAGCTGTTCAATCTGGTCGTCGGTATGACGGATGCCAGCCGTATCGATGAATCGAAAAGTAACACCCTGAATTTCCGTTGTGTCTTCAATGGTATCACGTGTAGTCCCATGGATATTGGACACAATGGCTTTCTCCTCGTGCAGGAGACAGTTGAGGAGTGTCGACTTTCCTACATTCGTCTTGCCGATGATGGCGACCGGGATACCTCTTTTCAATGCGTTACCGGTTTCAAAGGATTCTGTCAGGGTTATAATCCGATTGTGGATTTTCTCAGCCAGTACCTTCAGTTCAGAACGGTCAGCAAACTCAAGTTCCTCATGATCGGAGAAATCCAGTTCCAGCTCCAGCAGAGAAGTCATTTTCAAGAGCTGTTTCCGAAGTTGTGACAACTCGGAACTGAAATGTCCCTTCAGCTGACTGAGAGCAATCTGATGCGATGCCCGGTTTGATGCGGCGATAAGATCGGCAACAGCTTCAGCCTGGCTGAGGTCCATCTTTCCATTCAGGTAGGCACGTTGGGTGTACTCGCCCGGCTGTGCTTGCCGGCAACCGGCCTTGATGAGTACCTGTACCACCTTATTGAGAATATATGCGGAGCCATGACAGGCTATCTCTGTACTGTCCTCACCGGTATAGCTGTGCGGAGTCCGGAACACGCTCACGAGAACATCATCTATGGTTTCACCGTCCTTGTCCAGGATTTCACCATAGTGCAAGGTGTAACCTCCAGCCTCAGTGAGATGTTTTCTTTTTTTACTTCGGAAGATTCTGTCAGTAACTTCCAGAGCCCCTTCACCACTCACACGAACAATACCGATAGCTCCTCCAGGCTGGGTGGCAAGAGCACAGATGGGAGCTTTTTCAGGTCCTCCTTGACTGGGAGAAAAAGTTGTAGGCTGCAATGTAACCGGCTGTCTAATCATAGGCTGGACATGTGATGATAGGGAAACCTGCCCCAACCTCATCCGGAGGAGAGGAATGTGGCAGGCGGTGATAAATGATGACGGGTGATAAGAAACAGATGCTGGAAGCATAGGAAATACACTTTTCCTATAAGGAAAGGTGCATTTTTTCAGATTCTCTCCAGTACCTTTTCTATCAGTCCGTCGATAGTGTTCTTGTAACCGGCATTCGCCTCTTTGGCAAGCCGGTTGGCAATAACCATACAAGCAGTTACGGCCTTATGCCCCATGAGCGAAGCAAGACCGGCCAAGGCTGATGATTCCATCTCGAAATTTGTCACTTTCATGTTGTTATAAGAGAATTTCTCTATCTTCTCGTTCAGCTTGGAGTCCATCAGAGGCAGACGGAGCTCACGTCCTTGTGGACCGAAGAAGCCACCGCAGGCGATAGTCACCCCACGCACCATGTCTTCACCGGCAATACGTTCTGCCAGTTCCCTGTCGGCACAGGCGACATAGGGATTCCCAAGTTGTGGATTCCAATCTACCTGTTTTTTGAACTGTGCTTCAAACTCCAGGTCGCAGACCTGATTGCGTCCGGCATAGAAATTAAGCAGGCCATCAAAGCCTATGCTCTTGACAGATGCAATATAAGTTCCTACCGGTGTATATGGCTGCAGTCCGCCGCAGGTCCCAATACGTACCAGGGTCAGCTGGCGCATTGCTTCATGTTCATTGCGCGTTTTGAAGTCGATGTTCGCCAATGCATCCAATTCGTTAACGACAATGTCTATGTTGTCACATCCGATTCCTGTACTCAGTGCCGTTATTCTTTTTCCATGGAAAGTTCCGGTTATTGTACGGAACTCACGGTTGGACACTTCGCACTCCACATCCTCAAAGTGGGAAGCAACGAGGGCGACTCGTCCGGGATCACCGACGAGGATTACTTTGTCTGCAAGATTTTCAGGTTTCAGATGCAGGTGGAAGATGCTTCCGTCTTCATTGATAATCAGCTCCGAAGGGGCGAAATATTTTTTCTCCATAGTCTTGAATGATAATTTGGTGATATTGTGATTTGATTGAGTTCAGAAAGCAAAGATAGTAAATAATACAAGAAAATCCAAAGAGAAGTACGGAAAAATCATCATGCAAAGTAAATGTTTCCGATACCATTCATATAAAACAACTTGATACCATAGTCCGAAGGGCAGATAGATTGTCTAAAATGTATAAAGAAAACAGTGGTAATCTAAGAACTTTCCAAAGCACATACTCCCACGAGTGCCCCCTACTCCACTGACGATTTCCACACCCAGACTTCCCCGACACTGAAACGCACAAAGGTTTTGTCGGGCGTATCAAGTTCCTTGACACCCTTTTCTCCGGGCTGCAGAAGGAAAACCTCTCCTGCATTCAACAGCCGAATGACCACAGAGTCCTTGTGTGTCGCCTCATCGGGACGAGGCAGCATATCAAGTGCGGAACTATCGCAAACCCCGAAACAAGGGACCGTAACCGTCACTTCCGTCTTTGTCACATCCCTGAAACCGGCATTTTCCTTATTGGCAGTTTCTATGGCCTTTGATGTCTGACTCTTCTCCATTACCTGCACATTCGAGTTCGTAGGATCAGTCGCTACCGCCGTTGTTTTATGATTTTCCATACAGCCACACAGCTGTAGACAGATTACCGGGAGCAATATCCTCATATTCATCATTGCATTCACTTATATGTCAAGTAGAAGACTGAAAACCGAAGTCTGTATGCTTCGTCTACCATCTCATTTGCAAATGCAAAAGTAGTACTTTCCGTACAAACACCGAAAAGAAACCAACAGGAAATACTGCAGATCTCGTATTAATTTTATAAATTTGCATTTCATTTTTATCCCTATTCATTCGATAACAATCACAACATTTAGCAATCATGAAACGTAAGACATGGCGTAAATATCATAAATGGCTTGGAATCTTTACCAGCTTTTTCCTTGTAATGTTTTGCCTTTCAGGAATAGTGCTCAATCATCGCAGGTTTTTCGCAGACGTTAATGTCAGTCGTTCTCTGCTGCCTGGTCGGTACGCCTTCAAGCAATGGAACAATGGACTGCTGCGAGGTACGCTTCGCTGCAAGGATGACCAAGGGCGTGATGCGGTACTTATCTATGGAGCTGCCGGTATTATCCGGACTGATACGACAGCCTCTCATTTTGCAGAATATAACAAGGGTCTTCCTGCAGGAGCCGACTACCGCCAGATAAGAGGTGTGGTACAGACACGGCTGGGTAAACTCTTTGCAGCCAGCACCATGGGCTTATACAGGCTGGATTCTCATACAGGCTGGCAGTCAGTTCCACTCCCCCAGACGGACGGGAACGAACTTCTTACAGATATAACTACACGGGGAGACACGCTTGTCGTACTCGGCAGGTCCTGTCTGTATATTTCCAGACCACCTTACAAGCAGTTCGCCTGCCTGCAGCTGCAGGCCCCTGGGGGCTACGAAGGAAAGACCACCCTCTTCAGGCAGATGTGGATGCTGCACAGTGGAGCACTTTTCGGAGCAGCAGGAAAAATCATAGTCGACGGTATTGCACTCATTCTCATAGTGCTCTGTGTAACAGGGGTCTGGTTCTGGCTGCGTCCACGAAACACGAAAGTACTTCACTGGCACAACAAAACAGGTATAACCACCCTCGTACTGACAATCTTCATTACTTTTACAGGGTGGGCGTTGCGTCCACCTGTCATGATTGCACTTGCCACACACAGTATACGCCCACTTCCTGGCACCACATTGGACAACGACAATCCCTGGTACGATCGGTTGCGTATGATACGCTATGATGAACAGGAACACGAATGGCTACTTTCGACCTCCGAAGGATTCTTCTCCCAGAGATCGTTCAACAGCCGGCCCGAACACATCATAGCCACACCGCCGGTCAGTGTGATGGGACAGACCGTATGGCAGCGCAATGCGCAGGGAGAATGGATCATAGGATCTTTCGACGGACTTTACCGCTGGGATAGACAAACAGGAAAGGTGGCTTTGTACGATGGGACGGCATTTTCCAATCCGACGATACCCGGTACGTCACCAGTTGGCCAGACTATTTCCGGATATAGTTCTGATTTCAAGGGACATGACTGTCAAGTTGACTATTTCAGTGGAACAGACTTTGCCGTTCAACCATCCACTTTCAAACATCTTCCCATATCGTTATGGAATCTCGCCCTTGAAATCCATACCGGGCGTATCTATCTGGGGGCTATCGGCTCTTTTGTCTTCATCTTCATAGTGGGACTGTCTGTCATTGTCGTGTTGTGGTCGGGCAAGAAAATATAAGATATATTCCAAGAGTCCTTTTTCAGATTCTTCCGATAAGACATAGAGTATGTAGAGGCTTATGATGCCCGGCAAATACCAGCATTATATGTCTACAGTAACCGAATACCAATAGATGTCAGTGCTTTCCGATAAACACTTCCCGTATAAGTCGGCCATCGGTGTCTTGCCGTATATGATGGCGACAGGAATAAACGGGCCTTCCCTGCAGATGTGCTGAGGCCCGTCACCTATGGAGCTGTCGGCAGACACTGGTCGTGTTGATGCCTCGCTCCATGCCATCTGTTGCCGGAACGAGAGCGGCTTGTTGCCAGAGGAAACGATCGGAATCGGACAGAATCTCATTTTCCCAAGACCTGTTGTCTTGTTCTGAACTTATGTGTCTATTTCACCACCTTTCCCCTATAATAGGTCTCAAAGGTATCCTCTGCGTATCCATTCTTCAGTACCTTAAAGCTGGAAGTCATGGCACCCTCTATCTTCCGTCCCATATAATAGACTTCAAAGCTGTCTTTGGCATATCCCCAACCTAAGTCCTGGAAGTTCTGCGGACTGTCGCTGATTTTCCGGCCATTGAAGAGCACTGCATTGGAAGTCTTGACATATCCTTCCGGATGGAACGGAGCATAGCTTTCATCAGGATAAGATGGGTAAATCTCTGGAAAAGTACTGCCAGGAACGTTCAGACGGAATGTCAGCGGGTCGACAAAAGGAAGGATGCGGCCTTCATAGTAGACGTTGTATCTGTCTTTGGCGTATCCGTAACCAAGGTCGACAAAGGTCTGCATATCAATTCCAGCAACAGGCTGATGCCCATAGAAGACACCACTCCTATTGAAAGAATAAGGTTGTACCCGATGCGGCGCCTGCGCTATTGCACTGAGCGAAAAGACAGTCATGAAGACGATGCAGCAACTGCAGAATAGGCTGTTGAGGTTTGCTTTTTCCATAATTATTCTTTTTTCAATGTTAGTCTTATGACTGCAAAGATAATCAGAAAAGTTGTCAATCAGCATGGAATAACCCTAAAACAGAAGAGGGAAAATCCTCTTTGTAATGAATAATCAAGATATTTTCATCACATCTGTTTTCAACATTTCAACAAAAGCCTATTTACATTCCAGAGGAAGCAATATCATAGTCCGGTCTGTTTGTTTCGTCCTGCCTGAATCCCCATCTATGTTCCGCCTATGTAAAGCCACAAATGCAGTTTTACGTGAAAAAGTTTTGCGAAACAGAAACTAATTTGTAAATTAGCGCACGAAAACCTAAACTGTCTGAAAAATTAAATCTACATGAATTATATGGTACGAGAAAAACAAATCATCGAATGTGTCCCCAACTTCAGCGAAGGGCGTAACAAGGAAGTAATCAAGCAGATTACCGATGTGGTGGAACAAATGGAAGGCGTGAAACTTCTGGATGTTGATCCCGGAGAAGCAACCAACCGTACAGTCGTCACCTTCGTTGGTGAACCGTCTGTTGTCGTGGAGACCGCTTTTCGTTGTGTGCAGAAAGCAGCACAGCTTATTGATATGCGGCAGCATCATGGTGCGCATCCACGAATGGGCGCAACAGATGTCCTCCCACTCATTCCTGTTTCGGGTATAACCCTGGAAGAGTGTGCAGTACTTGCACGCCAGCTGGCAGAACACATTGCCAGAGAGCTGAAAGTACCCTGCTATTGCTACGAAGCAGCTGCCAAAACGCCAGAGCGCAGGAATCTTGCCGTATGCCGCAAGGGAGAGTATGAAGCACTGCCCAAGCGCATGGATGTTACCTCTGAAGTTCCCGACTATGGAGCACGCAAATGGGATGAGCAGATGGCACGGACCGGGTGTACAGCTGTCGGGGCACGTGACTTTCTGATTGCCACCAACTTCAACCTCAATACCACTTCAACACGCCGTGCAAACGCAATTGCCTTTGACGTAAGAGAAAAAGGACGGCCGAAGCGTGAAGGCGGGTCACCGGTAGGCAAGCCGATGAAGGATGAAAACGGTAAAGTCATTATGCTGCCAGGCACATTGAAGGCGACGAAGGCCATTGGCTGGTACATTGACGAATACGGCATAGCACAGGTTTCCATGAACATCACCGACATCAACGTCACCCCACTCCACATTGCCTTTGACGAGGTCTGCCGGTGTGCACAGAACCGTGGAATCCGTGTGACAGGTACAGAAATTGTAGGCCTCATTCCCAAACGTACGCTCATCGAGGCAGGGACATATTTCCTGCGGAAGCAGAACCGATCGACAGGGATTCCCGAGGAAGACATTGTCAAGATTGCCGTCAAATCCATGGGACTGGACGACCTCAAACCATTCAATCCACGAGAGAAAGTGATTGAATATCTCCTGGAAGATGCCGACAGGGCTCCCAGGCTGGTCGATCTGACGGTAAAGGAGTTTGCAGACGAGACCTCACGGGAGTCGCCGGCTCCTGGCGGCGGCACCATCTCCGCCTATATGGGTGCTCTGGGTGCAGCACTCGGTACCATGGTGGCCAACCTCTCCAGTCACAAGGCAGGATGGGATGCACGCTGGGAAGAGTTCAGCAACTGGGCAGAAAAGGGACAGGCTGTCCAGCAAGAACTCATGTTGCTTGTCGATGAAGATACTGAGGCTTTCAATCGCATCATGGCCGCCTTCGGTCTGCCCAAGGAGACCGAAGAGGAAAAGGCGGCTCGCTTTGCTGCCATACAGAAAGCAACCCTGTTTGCGACCGAAGTGCCTTTGCACACCATGCAGGCTTCTTTCAAAGTTTTCGGACTTTGCCGTGCCATGGCGGAAGAGGGCAATCCCAACAGCGTATCAGATGCCGGAGTCGGCGTGCTGGCTGCCCGTGCGGCAGTGCTTGGTGCTGGACTGAACGTGAAAATCAATGCTTCTGGGCTGAAAGACAAGGCAACAGCGGAACGGCTGATTGCTGAAGCTGACACGTTGATAGCAAAAGCCAAGGAGGCTGAAACGGAAATAATGAAAATCGTCGAAGCCAAGCTGTGAAGAAGTTGAATCCTTTATATAATGAAGTTGAATCCTTTATTATATAATAAGGTGAACTCGAACTCGACAGACAGGACAGATATTCATTGGCTGTCCTGTCTGGACAAGACATTTGAAAGATGCCATAAAGATACAGTCTATATTAAAAACAAGTATAAAACACCTGAACAACTATGACAAAAGAAGAGTTTATCAAGGATATTCGTACTGGTATACCGGATTGCTTACCAGATCCACAGCCATACGACAGCACCATCAACCATGCACCGAAACGCAAGGATATACTCACACCAGAAGAAAAGAAACTTGCCCTGCGCAATGCCTTGCGCTACTTTCCCAAAAAGTTCCATGCTACACTGGCTCCTGAGTTTGCAAAGGAACTGCAGAATTACGGACGCATCTATATGTACCGCTTCCGTCCTTCCTACGAAATGTATGCACGTCCCATCGACGAATACCCGCATCGTTCGGAACAGGCGGCTGCCATCATGATGATGATACAGAACAATCTCGACAAGGCCGTCGCACAGCACCCACACGAACTTATTACATACGGTGGTAACGGTGCTGTCTTCCAGAACTGGGCGCAATACCGGCTGGTGATGAAGTATCTCAGCGAAATGACAGATGAACAGACACTGGTTATGTACTCCGGTCACCCGCTTGGTCTTTTCCCATCACACAGAAACGCACCACGTGTAGTGGTGACGAATGGTATGGTCATACCGAACTATTCCAAACCCGACGACTGGGAGCGTGACAATGCATTGGGAGTCAGCCAGTATGGACAGATGACAGCCGGCTCGTATATGTATATCGGTCCGCAGGGTATCGTCCATGGAACTACGATCACCGTTCTGAATGCGGCCCGGAAGCGACTGAAAGAGGGGGGAACAAGCATCAAGGGGATGCTTTTCGTCACTTCTGGATTAGGCGGTATGTCCGGGGCACAGCCCAAGGCGGGCAACATTGCCGGCGTTGTCAGCATCACGGCAGAGATCAATCCGCTCGCAGCACAGAAACGGTATGACCAGGGATGGGTGGATGAACTGCACACTTCACTTGATGAATTGATTCCTGCTGCTTTAAAAGCTGTTGAAGAGAAACGCACTGTCTCCATGGCTTATGTAGGAAATGCAGTCGACCTCTGGGAACGGTTGGCCGAGAAGGAGATACACGTTGATTTGGGGAGTGACCAGACATCACTGCACAATCCTTGGGCAGGCGGCTACTATCCTGTGGGACTTAGTCTGGAAGAATCGAAGCGCATGATGGCAGAAGAACCGCAATTGTTCAAAGAAAAGGTTCAGGCTTCCTTACGCCGTCAGGTAGCTGCCATCAACAAACTGACGGAAAAAGGAATGTATTTCTTCGATTACGGCAATGCTTTCCTACTGGAATCGAGCCGTGCAGGAGCTGATATTCTAAAGGAAGATGGGAGGTTCCATTATCCGTCTTATGTGCAGGATATCATGGGACCGATGTTCTTCGACTATGGCTTCGGACCGTTCCGCTGGGTTTGTTCGTCCTGTGACCCGAAAGACCTGGAAACATCCGACCGCATAGCGACAGCCGTGTTGGAAAAGATACGGAAGACGGCAACACCTGACATTCTGGGACAGCTGGACGACAACATCCACTGGATAAAGGAAGCCGGAAGAAACCATCTGGTTGTCGGCTCGCAGGCACGCATCCTCTATGCCGACTGTGAGGGGCGCACGAAGATTGCTCTGGCATTCAATGAAGCAATACGCAGAGGAGAGATTTCACGTCCTATTGTTCTCGGCCGCGACCATCATGATGTGTCAGGCACAGACTCTCCTTTCCGTGAGACTTCCAACATTTACGACGGATCCCAGTTCTGTGCTGACATGGCTGTACAGAACGTCATTGGCGACTCTTTCCGTGGGGCAACATGGGTGTCAATCCATAACGGTGGCGGTGTTGGTTGGGGAGAAGTCATCAACGGTGGCTTTGGTATGGTAATCGACGGTAGTGAAGAGGCCGAACGCCATATCCGTCAGATGCTCCTTTGGGATGTCAACAACGGCATCGCACGACGCAGCTGGGCACGCAATACCGGTTCGATAGATGCCATCCGAAGAGAGATGGAACGTACCCCGGGACTCTGCGTAACTCTGCCTAATCTTGTCGATGACGACACAATCAACACGGCATTCTAATCAACAGAATCTATTCTTCTAAACTATAAAAAACTATGGACAAAATTCATCAAATCAGTGCCACCCATCTGGCAATAGAACAAATCGGTGAAATCATTAAAAAGGGTATCCGGCTTGAACTTTCAGAAGATGCCCGCCAGCGTATTATCCGTTGCAGAACATACCTCGACAAAAAGATAATGGAATCTGAAACACCCATCTATGGGGTGACAACAGGTTTCGGATCGCTCTGTAAGATTTCCATCGACAAAGACAGTCTGTCTCAGCTACAAAAAAATCTTGTCATGTCCCATGCCTGTGGTGTGGGCGACCGTATTCCCAACGAGATTGTAAAGATCATGCTACTGCTCAAAATCCAGTCACTTAGCTATGGCTATTCCGGCTGTCAGCTACAGACTGTCGAGCGGCTGATAGACTTCTTCAATAATGACATTTGCCCCATCGTGTATATGCAAGGCTCACTGGGTGCATCAGGCGATCTTGTCCCACTGGCACACCTCTCTTTGCCACTTATCGGGATGGGAGAAGTTGAATATAGAGGGGAAGTCCTTTCCGGAGCAGACATACTGAAGAGAATGGGCTGGGAACCCATCGAACTTGTGTCCAAAGAGGGACTTGCCCTGCTCAACGGAACACAGAACATGAATGCTTTTGCCGTATGGTCACTGCTACAGAGTGAACGTCTGAGCAAATGGGCAGACATCATTGGTACAATGTCCCTCGAAGCCTATGACGGACGAATAGAACCTTTCACACATGCCGTCCATGCTGTACGTCCACACAAGGGACAGATAGAAACTGCTGCACGGATACGAGAACTCCTTGAAGGCAGTGAACTCATCAGCCAGCCGAAAGTAAACGTGCAGGACCCCTATTCCTTCCGCTGTATGCCGCAGGTACATGGCGCATCGAAAGACACTATTGCCTATGTGAAATCGGTGATTGACATAGAGGTGAATGCTGCTACGGACAATCCGACCGTCTGCCCGGATGATGACCTTGTCATCTCTGCCGGGAACTTCCACGGCGAACCTATCGCACAGCCGATGGACTTCCTCGCCATTGCCTTGTGTGAACTGAGCAATATCTCAGAAAGACGTATTTACAAGCTCGTATCAGGAACTCGCAATCTGCCGAGTTTCCTCGTGGCAAAGCCGGGTGTGAACAGCGGATTCATGATCCCGCAGTATACGGCAGCATCTATCGTCAGCCAGAGCAAGACCTATTGTACGCCTGCTTCTGTTGACAGCATTCCATCGTCACAGGGACAGGAAGATCATGTCAGCATGGGAGCCAATGCAGCTACAAAGCTCTATCAGGTCGTATTGAATACCGAGCGTGTGCTTGCCATAGAACTTTTCAATGCAGCCCAGGCACTTGAATTCCGCCGACCGCTGAAGTCTTCTCCTGCCATCGAGGCTGTCCATAAAGCCTATCGGGAAGATGTCCCCTTCATTGATACAGACGAATTTATGGCCCCCTACATTGCTAAGTCCATTGAATTCTTACGGAAATAAAGAAAGGGACTGTATCAGAAGGAAAGGATAAGATTTCTGATACAGTCCCATCCATCTGATATTCTCATATATCCATAACTAACATAGACCAGAGAAATCACATGAGATGAAAAGGCGATTGATAATAAACATCGGTTTGCTTGCCGGTATCGGGCATGACGGAAGAATCTGTCTGAAAGGAAAGGAAATGGGCGCGCTGCATACACTCCTGAATGCCTATCTTGTTGTAGAAGACGGACACTTCACTGATTATGGGAAAATGGAAGACTGTCCGCTTTCAGACGACAATGTAGAAGTCATTGATGCGAAAGGCGGTGCAGTACTCCCCTCATGGTGCGACTCACATACACATATTGTCTACGCAGGAAGTCGTGAACAAGAGTTTGTCGATAAAATCCGTGGACTAAGCTATGCGGAAATTGCCCGTCGGGGCGGCGGTATTCTCAATTCCGCCGACCGCTTACATGAGCTGGGTGAAGATGAACTGTATCTGCAGGCGATGAAACGTGTTAGCGAAATCATCCGGAAAGGAACAGGATGTGTAGAGATAAAAAGCGGCTATGGACTTAATACTGAAGACGAACTGAAGATGCTCCGTGTAATCCGCCGAATCAAGGCGACGACACCGCTGAAGGTTGTTTCCACTTTCCTTGGCGCGCATGCTGTACCACGTTTTTATAAAGACCGACAGGAAGAATATGTAGACATGATAGTCAACGACATGATACCAGTTGTAGGGACAGAGAAGCTGGCAGATTTCATTGATGTGTTCTGTGATACGGGATTCTTCACACCTGAAGAGACTGCACGGATTCTGGAGGCGGGGGCGGCTTATGGGATGCAACCGAAGATACATGCAGATGAGCTGGCCTCATCGGGAGGAGTGGAAGTCGGTGTAGAACACAATGCACTGTCAGTAGACCATCTGGAGAGTATGGTGGAGGCGGAAATCCAGCTGTTAAAAGACAGCCATACCATCCCCACTGCACTTCCAGGAACATCTTTTTTCTTGAATATGCCTTTCGCACCAGGACGGAGGATGATAGACGAAGGACTGCCGCTTGCGGTCGCCAGTGATTATAATCCTGGCTCGACACCATCGGGAGACATGAAGTTCATAGTTTCCCTAAGCTGCATCAAGATGCGTCTGCTACCGGCCGAAGCCATCAATGCTGCAACGCTGAATGGGGCATGTGCCATGGGGTTGAGCAGGGAATATGGGACTATAACAAGGGGGAAAGTTGCCAATTTCTTCATAACAGAACCTATTCCGTCCATCGACTACATCCCTTACGCATATACTACACCTATCATACAGCGCACATTCCTGCAAGGTGAAGAATACGTATAGGAGAACTTGTAGAATAACCGGACAAGGATAGCTCTACTGCACGCATATAAATTTGTTGGACAAACGTGTACGACAGGTTGGAAATCTCCGTACAATTCTATTAATTGGCAATATCTGTGCAGTTGTCTGCACGGGCGGCAGTCTTCACTTGTATAGGGAGTATTAGAAAGGACATACGGATTGGATTACCTTAGTTTTCCACTGCATTAAATCTTTATAGGAAACTTTGAAAAAGTAAAGTCCACAGACTCTTTTTGGGAATCTGTGGACTTATCTTTTGGTAACGAGGAAAATTAAGCCTCAGCAGGGGTTTCCTCTGCAGGAGCTTCAGGAGCTGCGTTTTCAGCAGCCTGGGCAGCCTCGGCCTCGGCTTTTGCAGCAGCAGCGGCAGCTTTCTTCTCAGCTACTTTCTTGGCAATAGCCTCATTAACTTTCTTTTCTGCCTCAAGGTTCCGTGCAGCAGCAGCTTTCTTGTCGTCGGACACTTTCTTCTCAACTGCTTCGGTAGCTGCGACTTTCGTCTGCTTCCAAGCATCAAATTTCTGCTGACATGCAGCCTCATCAAATGCGCCCTTCTTAACTCCTCCACGGAGATGCTTCATCATGTAAACACCTTCACCCTTGAGGATGTTGCGGACAGTGTCAGTTGGCTGAGCACCGATTTCAACCCAGTAAAGAGCACGGTCAAAATTCAAATCTACTGTGGCCGGATTGGTATTAGGATTATAAGTACCAATCTTCTCAGTAAACTTACCATCACGTGGTGCACGAGCGTCAGCGATTACGATGCTGTAGAAAGCATAGTTCTTACGACCGCCACGCTGCAATCTGATTTTTGTTGCCATAATTTTTTATAATATAAAAGGTTTGAATTTAAATGCCGCCATCTCGTGACAGCGGCTGCAAAGGTACTTCTTTTTTCCTTGATTTCCAAGCAATCTGATGATTATTATGGGAAGTCCTAATAAATTTATACCGTGTAAACTTATAAAAGGGGATGTACAAAAAGGACAAATCATGCTTATTTCACATTCCACATTAGTCCGGTAAACATTTCCCGTGTAAGTGCGTCATCAGCGTCTTACTATATGATGACGACAGGATTGAACAGGCCCTCTCTGCTGATGTGCTGATGCCCGTCACTTATGGAGTTGTCGGCAGACACCAGTCGTGTTGTCGCCCCGCTCCTCGTAATATATTGCCGGGATGGAACCGGATTGCAGCTGAATAAGAATTGTGCCGGCAGAGCTTATTTGATCCGAGGGCTTATATTTCCGAAAGCAATGCAGAATTGTCAGTTCAAAAGATAGTACACATGGAGAACTATGCTGTCTAAGTTTTATCGGACAGCATTCAATAAATATATGTGCAGGAAAAGAAAATGTATGAATTCGGTAGACGGTCAGTCCTCCGCATTAAAGACATATACGATACGAGAGATGTCTGCACATTTAACGGAAGACCCCAACGTTATGCCTTTCCGCAAGCAATCCGCCTTTGCTCTTATTCCAGTAGAAAGGTTTCAAATCAAGCATCCCAGATTCTCATACATCCAGATAGGTTGCTTTCATCCCATGCGAGAAAAACCGGTCTTCATCACCTGACCGTAATATGGAAACACCCCTGATGCTTTTCATGCTTGATAAAACAGCGTCCTTGTGATCGCAAATCGTTCAGGACTTCACTCAACACCCATTTCAGCGTATCATTTCTTACCGGGCGAGTGACAGAAGCATACTTGTTGTAAGCTATATCAAACGTCGTTCCATACAGATGACAGCTGTTCTCCGTTGCATTATGATTGTGCCGGCGCAGTTTTTCCACATCTTCTTTCGTTCTCAGCACACTCGATATCAAAAGTTTGTTTATGGGAACTCCCTTCGTCTGCAGACTGTCCATGAAGTTACGGGCAATATCCTGAAGCAGGATAGCCGCACGTGGAACGAGGTAAGGAACACTGCTGCTCAGCCTCTTCATGTTATAATAAGGATTGCTCCCTATGTAAACCAGTTCGCTCATACGCTTCTCCGCATCGGAACGGTCTGCAACCGGTTTTACTCCATAACGCAGTGCAGCATCCAACTGCTGAGGCTGGGAATCCGGAAAACTCTCATCATAATCCCTCACACCTATTATCCTGTTCTTCTTTAGGCTTCCATCTGCATTGAAGAAATGGGACAGTTGCGTATTTCCCGCTATCGACTGTGATGCTATCTTGACCGAGTCAGATTTCTCCCGACTGCATACTCCGTTTCCTTCCCTATCATACGGCTTCTCTATCCTGCGGTCACTGGCAACCGACGGAAACAACAGCCTTACGGCTGCCAGGAAAAGAGTCGTTGCGATAAATCCTAATAAAAAGCGTTTCTTTGTTATCTTTGATGTTCGTTTCATTGACAAAAAATAAACTGTAAACAACGGTACACACCGGTAAATAAAAGAATGTAAAATCCTGAAACTAATATGATTGACAGACTCGCTCCATAACCATTATAGGAAAAAGGAGACGGAAGTCCACATCCCTTGGATAAATCTACAAAACTATCGTTCCACTGGAGCTGGTCGGCATCTACTCTGCATAATAATAAGCAGCATAACTACCCGGTTTATAGGGCGGCTTGAGTTTCAGCCCTTTCTGCCGGAGGGAGAATATATGGCAGGCTTCCCGATAATAATCCGGACGAAGGCTGTCAACCGGATAATACTGTGGAAGATACCTGACAAAGTCGTGAAGATTCCGATCCAACAGGAAACCAACCAGCTGATAATTGGCCGAATTACGTGTAACCTTAAACAACACACTGTCTGGCTGTAACCATGAATGGACTCTTCCTGGACGCAGTGTTCGTGAACCGCCCATTAATGGGTAGTAAAAAAGGCTGTCAGCCAGATGCCCTCTTCGTGCTACAGCATAGACAGTAAGCATGGAAGTCACAGAATCGGTATGTGGCATTGTCCGTACGACGCTTAATGCACCAGAATAATCCTTCCGGTCAATCATCGCTTCGACCTTGGCACGTTGATGGAAATACCTGTCGGTATTGCTGAAGAGACTGGTGAAAAGGAAGAAGGCCAGGAAGATAAGCAGACTGACCCAGGTCAGCTGGGAGAACGCCCCACGACTGCGCAATTCGGGCTCATAAGGCTCAAAACGCTTGACGGACACTACCACCAGTACATAGACGGCAAGCAGCAATGGAACACCCCACCCCCAGTTGCCTATTGTAACACTACAGGCAGAAGGACGTATGTCGGACAAGACTGTCAGAACAAGAAAAGAGGGGAAGTAAGTCAGTGCAAAGCCCCGTTTGGATAATCTCACCAGAGAACTGACTCCAGTCTGCAACAGCTTCAAAGTGAAAGTTATCAACAGAGCTCCCGCAAGCGGACTGTAGAAAGTCTGCCCTCCGGAAGCAAGATGCTGCGTAACCGTCATCACATCTGCCTGAAAGAAGAACAGATAACAGAATGAAAAAGCACAGAACAGCACCGAGCAGACAATATGCACAAACTTACTTTCCATCATTAGATATTATTTCTTTCTCAACACAACAGCACTGCGGGCCGGAATATAGAGTTTCAGCCAGCCTTTATGCTGGTCGGCATAGAGCTGATCGGCATTGGTCAGGTGCTCGACAGTATCATCGGCAAAACCATAGCCTCCGAATTTTCTGGCATCAGTATTCAGGACCACATGATAGGACCCTTCCGGAACCAGAAAGCCATAATCTGAATAAGAACGTGTCGGTGAGAAGTTGAATATGAAGACCAGCTCTCCTCTGCTGAAAGCCAGAATCTGGTCGCCATCATTATGCCATATCTCCTGGACAGGCGTATCGTTGAAGTTCTTTTCACTCTTGATGACCGTCAGCATTTCACGGTCGAAATCGCCAAGATAATGATAACAAAGCTCCTTGTTGTCCACCAGATCCCATTGTCTGCGGGCGTACTTATAGCTCCATCCATTGCCTTCACGCGGGAAGTCGATCCACTCCGGATGTCCGAATTCATTGCCCATGAAATTCAGATAACCGCCGTTGATGGCTGCTGCCGTAGCAAGGCGTATCATCTTATGCAGGGCTATGCCACGGTGTACCATTTCTGTCTCGTCTCCCTTCCGGAAGTGCCAGTACATATCCGAGTCCACCAGACGGAAGATGATTGTCTTGTCGCCCACCAGTGCCTGATCATGCGACTCGCAGTAAGAGATGGTCTTCTCGTCCACACGACGGTTTTTGATTTCCCAGAAGATGGACGACGGCTTCCATGCCTCATCGGGCAGTTCCTTGATGGTCTTGATCCAGTAGTCAGGGATGTTCATGGCCATACGATAGTCGAAGCCATAGCCGCCATCCTCAAACCGGGCAGCCAGACCGGGCATGCCCGATACCTCTTCTGCAATGGTAAGCGCATACTTGTTGACTTCATGGATAAGGCAGTTGGCCAAGGTAAGGTAGCAGATGGCATTATCATCTTCATGTCCGTTGAAGTAATCACCATAGTTGCAGAAAGCCTCTCCCAGTCCATGGCTGTAATAAAGCATAGAAGTGACACCATCAAAGCGGAAACCGTCGAAATGATACTCTTCCAGCCAGTATTTGCAGTTGGAGAGGAGGAAGTGGAGAACCTCATCTTTTCCATAGTCAAAGCAGAGTGAATCCCAGGCCGGATGCTCATGACGGTCGCCTGGATAGAAGTACTGGTTGGGGTCGCCGGACAGATTGCCCAGTCCCTCTACCTCATTCTTAACCGCATGGGAGTGGACAATGTCCATGATGACGGCAAGACCGTTTCTGTGCGCCTCGTCAATCAGGGCTTTCAGCTCTTCGGGGGTACCGAAACGTGAACTGGCAGCAAAGAAGGAACTTACATGATAGCCAAAACTTCCATAGTAGGGATGTTCCTGTATGGCCATAATCTGAATGGCATTGTAGCCATCCTTGATGATACGCGGCAATACTTTCTCCCGGAACTCGTTGTAAGAACCGACTTTTTCTGCATCCTGCGCCATGCCGATATGGCACTCGTAAATCAGCAGGGGTGAAGTCTGGGGCTTGAAGGTCTTTCTCTTCCAGACGTATGGTTTCTCCGGTGCCCATACCTGTGCAGAGAAAATCTTGCTTGTTTCGTCCTGTACAACCCGCTGCGCCCAGGCAGGAATACGCTCCCCTTCTCCGCCGGTCCAATGAACCCGCATTTTGTAGAACTGACCGTGCTGCATTGCAGAGGGCGGAAGCACAAGCTCCCAGTTGCCAGTCCCTTCTATCTTATGGCAAAGATAGCTTTTCGTCTCCTTCCAGTCATTGAAGTCACCGACAAGATAGATGGCCGTTGCATTAGGCGCCCATTCACGGAACACCCATCCGTCGGCTGTACGGTGCAACCCATAGTAGTTGTATCCATTTGCGAAGTCAGAGAGCGACTGTCTGCCATTCTGCGTGAGCTGGCTTATCTTCCAAAGTGCATGTTCATGACGTCCACGGATTGCATCCTCATAAGGAGCCAGGTAGGCATCATTCTTTACGAGTCCGACATGGGTGTACTCTGCCGTATTCTCTACTTTCGTCTTTCTGGCAGAAGGCGTCCTGACAGGAGTCTTCTTGGTTGTAGTCTTCTTTGTTGCCATGGTGAAAAAGTTTTATGTTTTTTGTTATATTTTATAAAGACTAATTTGTATATCGTTTTCCATTCTCATAATGGCCGCTTGCTGTCACTTTCCCGTTCTTGTCCCGTTCTATGAATTTCCCATCACGACGGTCATCACGATAACTGCCTTCAAAGCGTATGCCCGTAGCAGATTCCTCGACGGCACTTCCGTTACGTTTCCCATTGTGATAGCTGCCACGGAACTTACTGCCGTCGGCATAATGGATAATAACAAGACCTTCAACGACACCGTTTCTGAACTGCCCTTCATAGATATCCATGTTCTTCTTTGTCAGCTTTCCTTGTCCGTTCTGTACGCCTTTTTCCCAATATCCTGTATAAATGTCCCCATTGTGCCACGACATCGTACCGAACCCGGACTTGAGGCCTTTCAGGAAATGCCCGGAATACTGGTCACCGTTTTTATAGCGGAAAATCCCCTGTCCTGTGCGTTCGCCATCCACGTATTCTCCTTCATAGCTCTCACCGTCCTTGAATTTATAGATGCCTTTTCCGTTCTGCAGGTCATTTTTCCACTCGCCGTTATACTCGTCACCATCTGCATAGATATAGATTCCCTTTCCCTCTTTCAGGTTATTCACCCAGTCTCCCGTGAACGAAGACCGGTCCGGCCAGCAGAATCGGCCGTGTCCGTTCTTCATGTCATTCTTCCATGAACCATCGTAGAAAGCGCCATTGGCGAAAATATATTTTCCTTCACCGCTGCGTTTGTCATGATCCCAGTTCCCGACATATTTGTCACCATTGTAATAATACATAGTACCCTGCCCCTGCTGATAGTCCTTATACCACAGACCGTCATAACGGTTACCGTTGGAGAAGTAGTAGACCCCCTGTCCGTGCTGCTGGTCCTGGAACCACTGCCCGGTATATTTCTCACCATCGGAGAAGGTATAGGTTCCTTCTCCCTGCCGAAAGCCTTTCATATATTCCCCCTCGTAGACATTTCCTTTCTTGTAAACGGTCTTGCCTCTGCCGTTCGGTTTCCCACGGAACATCTGTCCATGGTAACGGCCTCCATCCCTTGTCGTGCAGTCTCCAATTTCTATCTTCTGCGCAAAGAGACAGGAAGGGATGAAAAACAACAATATGATAATATGCAGATTTCTCACGCCATTTCGGTTTTAAGTCCATTTAAATTGAATATAACCTTAATGCAAAGATACCCATTTCCATCGAAAACAGCAAATTTATAAATCTTTTTTAAGCAATAGTCGATGGCAGATTCTTATGACAAATACACATATACCAGAGGTTGCCATCCCGTCTGTATTCCCGTCACATCATAAAAAGTGCGGCTTAATTGCCAACACTTTGTTCATATTCCAATATTTTTATCTGCAGTTTCGCATAAGTTTCCGTCTACCGGTCGCAGCATTGCTGATATTTCCGTTGTACATCCGGCAAGTCGTTCATTGTCACCGTTCCTGCCTGATGGATGTTACTACAGGAAACAGAAGAGAAACATCATACGGTTTGGTATTACGCTTCCCAGTTTTGTGTTTCCTCAAAGTATCTGACCGTTATCAGTAAGAAAAACTCCGGTAAGACATCAAATGAGTGGATACAGGAATATAAATTATCTGTCATAACAAACTGTCTTCGTACGACAGATCTGAGCAGCAAGGAAATCAGAAGCATAATGTTTTTCCCGACCACAAGTTTCTTCGGCAAATACGTCAAGGGGCATCCTGCTGGCTGCAGCCTGCTTGAATACAGAAAGAGGGGGAAAATATGGTAGACGGTCTCATTTTTAGCTGCGTCTTGTCATTTCGCAAGAGGTTCAACCAACCATAGCCATGTAGCTTGCAGCTATGCAGAAGTCGCGCACTATGTTTTGTCCTGAAAGTTTACCGTGTCTTGTCTTTCTTCTATCCATATCCTTCCCGACACATCAGGCAGGACCGTCGGCAAATGAGGAACACTTTTTTTGATAAATGTAACCCGCTAATTTACAATGGGTTTCATGTCACATGAGAAAAGGTGCTTACTTGCATCGCAAACAGGCATCAGTTGGCATACAAGTAAGCACTACTTGGAGTGTAAGTAGGCGTTGATTGGAACGCAGGTAACGGCTGGTTGCAAAACACTGTATCCCAGTCATGTCTTCAGCAGGCGTTCTGATACATGAAAAGAGGGCGTTCTGATGAATACAATGTAAAGTTCTTTCTTTATCAGACGCTTAATAAGAAAGACGCATGGCAGGTTCTAACAGTCACACATCATGCTACCATGACAACACTGCCGGACCGTTTTCAGAAAGCTGATCTCCATCCGGTGCAAACACTTCACTCTCCATCGCGGCAATTGTGTCGATACAGATCAGCTTGCCGTCATCCATCCGTATCATACGTCCACGTTCATCAATTTCCCTGACAATACCGGTGGCTATCATATATTTCCCACCTGATTTTTTCATATCTGGCTGGAAATAGGTAATCGAGACAACAGGATGTTCGGCCAGACGGAAGGAGAGACACGAGAGCTTGCGGTCGAGCAGCTGCCGGTCATCCTCCATCAGTTCCGCCTCCCGAACCGTACAGCGTGCCGTCTCGGCTATCGCTTCCTCATAGCCGGAAAGGGCAGCAAAAGGGGCGAACTGCGCTGCCCGGCTATAGAGACTCATCTGTGGATGTCGCCTCGAAACGTGATGGGGAAGGTTGATAATGTCATCGTAATTACTGTCTGTCATGCCTTGTGCCCTCCTATCTGCCGGTTACGCTCCCTTGCCGTAGATCCTTCTTCAAAGTTCAGACCACGGAGCAGGGCGTTCTTTCCGAATCTTTTTTTGATGTTGATGATTGTCTCCTGCATCCTGCGTTCACGGGTCAGCAGTGTTTCTTCCTCCTTCCTGCGCTTCCTTACGGCCTCATAGTCCGTGAACATATCCAGTTCGACAGGTGCGGATGCAGCCTGCATCACTTGTTCTTCACAAACGACATGATTGGTAGAGATATTGAGCCTCCTGATGAGAAGTCTGCGGTCTGCAATTTCGTCATAAAGGGATAGAGCTGCCTTGGCAATCAGCTTCGATGAAGACGTGAAGCGGTGAAGAGCAGCCGACCCATGATCGCTTCTCGGGACCTTCCGGCCGTACCAGTCGACAGAGACCGGTCCCGTATATTCTCGCCCTGCCTGTAAGATGAGACTCTCACGGTCGTAGCCTATGGACAGTACCAGCTGGTCGGCTACACAACGCTTCTCCACTAACTCCAAAGCGATGGCATCTGCCATTTCCTGCACGATGATTCTCGCCTTGTGGAAATCGTAAGCTTCTTGCAGTACCTGTCCGCTGCTCATCGAATTGTTTTCAGGCCGATAGGCTTTAATCATATCCATCGTACAGGGTTCCCATCCCCAGGCATGATCGATGAGCAGTTCGGCATTTACACCGAAAATCTTGTATAACAGTTCTTCTTGTTCGATGGAACAGCGGGCGATTTTCCCCATCGTGTCAATACCGTATGCCTGCAACCGTCGTGCGGTTCCTCTTCCTACACGCCAGAAGTCGGTAAGCGGCTGATGGTTCCACAGTTTCTCTCTGTAGCCCTGCTCGTCCAGCTCGGCAATGCGCACACCGTCCTTGTCGGCCGGGATATGCTTGGCGACGATATCCATTGCCACCTTGCAGAGATACAGATTCGTTCCGATGCCTGCCGTCGCCGTAATGCCCGTCTCGCGTAGCACGTCATGGATCATCTTCATTGCCAGTTCGTGCGCTGTCATCCTGTAGCTGTAAAGATAAGCCGTTGCATCTATGAAGACTTCGTCAATCGAATAGACATGAATATCCTCTGGTGCAATATAACGCAGGTAGATATTATATATCTGTGCGCTGTGCCGGATATAGTGTGCCATCCGAGGAACAGCGGCAATATAGTCTGCTTCCCAGTCCGGATGCAGCTCCAGTTCTTTCGCATTGCACGACTTTTCCGTCAATGCCTTCCCAGCCTGTTCCCTCCGTCTTCCGTTGACATCTCTCAGACACTGGATTACCTCAAACAGACGTGCACGTCCAGGAATCCCATAGGACTTCAGTGAAGGAGATACGGCCAGACATATAGTCTTCTCCGTCCGGCTGACATCTGCAACGACAAGATTAGTCGTCAGCGGATCAAGTCCTCGCTCTGCACACTCCACACTGGCATAGAACGATTTGAGGTCTATGGCAATGTAGGTTTTCTTGTCTTCTCCGGCTTTTGTAGTCAACGCTGATAGTCCTTTGCAGTGTACGTCACATCAAACAGCACTTTCGATGGAAACTTCCCGGAATGATAGGTATATCTGAAGCTGAAGCCGGCATCCTTATACCCCTTGGTTCCCGGATCTCTTTTCAAAGCCTCACCCAAAGCCTTCCGCAGTTCTGACTTTCTTGCAGCAACAGCCTGTCCGTTGTCGGCTGTCCCCAGCAGCGTATGGTAGTAATGGATGGTACGGGACGACGGCTCGAATACCATACTGTCCATCCTTGTATTGTTCACCTCGGGAGTCGGGCATCTCTTCGCCGTATATTCCTTACATTCCCGCGCCGCTCTGTCTTCCAGAGTACGGTGGCAGGCAGAGAGTGTCAACGGGAGCAGTGCGGCATAAAGCCATTGTTTCTTTCTCATTCGATTAATATTAAAAGCAGACCGGAGTACCTGTGCAAAGCTGTTGATGCACAGTTATTCCTCACCGCATATACGTTGCAAAGTTAATAAAAATTAGGCAATTTCTTATTTTCACGTTCTTAATTCTCAATAATAATGACTATATTTGCACTTTGAATTTATAGACAAACGGATGAATCATATAAGGAATTTCTGCATTATTGCCCATATTGACCATGGCAAATCTACTCTGGCCGACCGTCTTCTTGAACATACCCAGACGATCAGAATAACAGAAGGGCAGATGCTTGACGATATGGATCTGGAACGCGAACGAGGCATCACCATCAAGAGCCACGCCATTCAGATGGAGTACACTTCAGGGAAGGAGAAATATATTCTGAATCTTATTGACACGCCGGGACACGTCGACTTCTCCTATGAGGTCTCGAGGAGCATTGCAGCCTGCGAAGGAGCATTGCTCATCGTGGATGCGACCCAGGGCGTACAGGCACAGACTATTTCCAATCTCTATATGGCCATCGACCATAATCTGGAAATCATCCCCGTCATCAACAAGATAGACATGCCCAATGCCATGCCGGAAGAGGTGGAAGACGAAATCGTCGACCTCATAGGATGCGAACCGGAAGACATCATCCGTGCCAGCGGAAAGACCGGTGAAGGCGTACCGGAGATACTTGAAGCCATCGTCAGGCGCATACCAGCTCCGAAGGGGGACGTGAAGGCACCGCTGCAGGCCCTCATCTTCGATTCCATCTTCAACTCTTTCCGCGGTATCATCACACTCTGCAAGGTCGAGAACGGCGTTATTAAAAAAGGAGACAAGGTGAAGTTCGTGCAGACAGGCATGGAATATACTGCCGATGAGGTGGGAGTATTGAAGATGGACATGATTCCTTCCCCACAGCTGTCAACTGGCGAAGTCGGGTATATCATCTCGGGCATCAAGACTGCCACAGAGGTGAAAGTAGGTGACACCGTTACCCATATCGACACCCCATGCAAACACGCCATCGAAGGATTTCAGGAGGTGAAGCCGATGGTGTTCGCCGGTGTCTACCCTATCGATCCGAATGACTACGAGAATCTCCGTGCTTCTCTGGAAAAGCTCCAGCTCAATGATGCATCGCTGACTTTCCAGCCGGAAAGTTCACAGGCATTGGGATTCGGTTTCCGCTGTGGCTTCTTGGGACTGCTCCACATGGAAATCGTACAGGAACGTCTCGACCGCGAATTCAACATGGACGTCATCACCACCGTACCCAACGTAAGCTACAAGGTATATGACAAGCAGGGGAACGAAAAAGAGGTACACAACCCATCCGGTCTGCCCGACCAGACGATGATCGACCATATCGAAGAGCCTTACATCAAGGCTTCCATCATTACATCCAGCGAATACATCGGGCCGATTATGACACTTTGCCTTGACAAACGGGGCGAGCTTGTCAGTCAGAACTATGTGAGCGGCAACCGCCTGGAACTCATCTTCATGATTCCGCTGGGCGAGATTGTAATCGACTTCTACGACAAACTGAAGAGCATCTCCAAGGGATATGCCTCCTTCGACTATCATATCGACTCGTTCCGCCCGTCCAAACTGGCGAAACTTGACATCCTGCTGAACGGAGAGCCGGTTGATGCCCTGTCTACTCTGACCCACGAGAGTAATGCCGTCGTCTTCGGCAGGAGAATGTGCGAGAAACTGAAAGACCTGATTCCCCGCCAGCAGTTCGACATTGCCATCCAGGCAGCCATCGGTGCAAAGATTGTTGCCAGAGAGACCGTAAAACAAGTGCGTAAGGATGTGACGGCCAAATGCTACGGCGGTGATATCAGCCGGAAACGCAAGCTCCTGGAGAAGCAGAAGAAAGGTAAGAAACGCATGAAGCAGATTGGAAACGTACAGGTTCCACAGAAGGCATTCCTTGCCGTATTGAAGTTGGACTAAAGAAAAAAGAGAAACAAGAAAGGAAAGGAAAAATGAAAGAATTGGTAAACGATACAAGAGATATAGCACGCGAACTGGCGCGTAAATACAGTACAATGACCCACGAAGAACTGGATGTATTGGAAAGTATCCTCGTACCAATGAAATTCGCCAAAGGACAGATGATCCTCAGTGAAGGGGAAACCTGCAAGCATTTCTATTACATAGAACGAGGCCTCATCCGCCAGTTCTATTTCAAAAACGGCAAGCAGATCACTGAACACTTAGGAGAGGACCGGACCATCTTCATGTGCATTGAGAGCCTCTTCCGTGAAGAGCCTACGAGATTGCAGGTGGAAGCACTGGAGCCGACACTCGTCTATGCACTGCCCAAACAGAAGCTGGAGCAGGTGGCTCTCCACAATGTCAACATACAGATTCTCTACCGCAAGATACTGGAAGAGAGTCTCATCACCTCGCAGATACATGCCGACCTCGTGCGCTTCGAGACGGCACAGGCACGTTACAAACGGATGTGCAAGCTCAATCCGCAGGTCGTCCTCCGTGCTCCGCTTGTCTATATCGCCAGCTATCTGCAAATGACCCCCGAAACATTAAGCCGTGTACGTTCGTCGACATTGCTTGATGACTAAGTCGACATTGCCTGATGACTTTAGCTGATGACGACCAAGACAAAAGACAAATCTTTCTACCTTGCAGAATCTTCTGAGGTAGAAAGATTTTTTTTCGCTATCTTGTCCCGCTCCCGTTCTCTCTTCATTGACTGCCGGGAACGCCCCGGCAGCAGGAGAATAATCATCCGCCATAATGACTGTATCATCTTTTCAGGATAAAAAGCAGGCACTTCTTCTCATTCATTTGCAGAATAATAAGGAAGCTGCCATCTCATCTCTTTACATAACGACAAGTTATATAATGACAAGGTGCTCTTTACATAACGACAGGATGATGTATGAGCAAGACGACTTGCTGACAGCATACGTTCTGACAGAAAGACGGGGCTTCTTTTCCAACAATGTCAGAAGGTATAGGGCTATTCGGTGTAGAGGAACCGCTTGATGGATTTCTTGGGTGTCTTCTCGAACTCTTCCTCCTGGATTCTTATTTCAGCCACCTTGCAATAGGCCGGGACAATAGCATTCAGCTGCGTACGATTCTCCTCCATGATATTCTTAATATCTTCTGCATTAAGACCCAGGTTCTGGGCTTCGTCATAGTCAGGATGGACCAGCCCGACGAGCTTCTCGCCACTTTGAATAACCAGGCATTCATTGACCAGCGGCAGTGAGTTCAGCTTGTCTTCAATCTCCTCCGGATAAATATTCTGACCGTTGCTTCCAAGAAGCATATTCTTCGAACGTCCCTTGATAAACACGTTTCCGTCATCGTCCATCAGGCCAAGGTCGCCCGTATGGAACCACCCCTCTTTGTCAATCGTCCGGGCAGTATCTGCATCATTCTTATAGTAACCCAAAAGCACGTTAGGACCTTTCGTAAGGATTTCACCAGGCACATGAGACGGGTCAGTACTGTCAATACGAACCTCCTGATGAAGGGCAGCCTGACCGCAAGATCCCTGCCGGAAAGTATGCCAGTCACGATAACAGATTATGGGTCCACACTCCGTTGCGCCGTAGCCAACGGTGTAGGGGAAGTCAATACGGCGCAGGAAGCTCTCTATCTCACCGTTGAGCGCAGCACCGCCGATGATGATTTCATACAGATTGCCGCCGAAGGCCTGGTAAACCTGCTCACGTATTTTCTCACGTACCTTCTTGCTGATAACCGGCATGTTCAGCAGAAGACGCATACGGTTGTTCTGAATCTTCGGAAAAACTTTCTTACGGATGATCTTTTCGATGACCAGCGGCACTGCTATCATAATGACCGGTTTGACATCCAGCAGTGCCTGGGAGATAACGGCCGGTGAAGGGATGCGGGTCAGATAGAAGATATGGACACCTGACAGAAACTCGTAGATAAACTCAAAAGCCATGCCGTACATATGCGCCATCGGCAGAATACTGATCACATTGCTACCGGGCTTCACAACACCGCCCAGCACATGCTTGGCAAAGTCGGCATTGCTCCACAGAGAGCGATAAGGCAGCATCACGCCCTTGGAACGTCCGGTTGTCCCACTGGTATAGTTGATCAGAGCCAGTTCGTCCGGACTCTCTTCCCGATAGTAATGGACATGCTCCGGTCGGAAAAACTTCGGATACCGCTTGCCGAACTCTTCATTCAGATGTTCGCGGGCATAAGTCAGCTTGTCTGTACGGCTTACCACCAGAGAATAATCGGGTATGTAAATGATTCCTTCCAGCCCTGGCATCTTGGTGGCATCGATCTGTGTGACAACCACATCGCCGACAAAGAGGAGCTTCGCATCAGAATGGTTCACTATGTTATGAATCTGCTCCGGAAGGAACTCATGCAGGATGGGAACAGCTACGGCACCATAGGTAAGCACGGCCAGGAAAGCAGCAGCCCAGGCTGAAGAATTTCGGCCGCAAAGCGCAATCTTGTCGCCGCGCTGCACTCCGCTTGCCTCGAACATAATATGCAGTTTTTCTATTTTCCTGGCAACATCATGATACTGAAGGGTCTTCCCCTTATAATCTGTGAGCGCATCAAGGTCCCAATGGTCGATGATGCTCTTCTCAATCAATTCATTAAAACTCGGAATATGTTCCATTGCACATTTTTTCAATCTGTGTGCAAAGGTACATAGTTATCAGCACATTTCAAAATATAATGTGCAGAAATATGCAATGAGCTGTCTATAATTCCTCATCCATAAGGAAGAAAATACAAAATGAGCAGTGCAGGACAGAATGTACCTCTGTCCCGCACTGCTTTAAATTTTATAGGACTTATAGGTGTCCCCTTTATTGATTCTGGACTTCCTGATAAAGATAACGCTTGATGCTCTTCTTCGGTGTCTTTGCAAACTCTTCATCACGCAATTCGATGGCAGAGAGTCTGCAGAAAGAGGGAAGGGCATCATTCAGCTCAATACGGTTCTGCTCCATGATATTCTCCAAGTCGGCTGTAGAGAAGTCCATTTCTTTTGCTTCCTCCATCTCGGGATAGACAAGTCCGACAAGTTCATTGCCACGTTGAATGATCACGCTCTCGCTCACCATGGTCATCGAGTTCAGCTTATCTTCAATCTCCTCCGGATAAACATTCTGGCCATTCGCCCCGAGAAGCATATTCTTGATACGTCCACGGATGAATACATGACCGTCCCTGCTCATTGTCGCAAGGTCGCCGGTATGATACCAGCCCTCTTCATCAAGCACCGCTTTCGTCGCTTCTTCATTCTTGTAATAGCCCAGCATGACGTTCTCGCCCCTGGCAAGAATTTCGCCCGGGATGTCTGCGGGGGCAGGACTTGCTATCTTCACTTCCATGTTGATGACAGGCGTTCCGCACGATCCTCGTTGGAAATCCTTGTGGTCGCTGTAGGTTATCATCGGTCCGGTCTCTGTTGCCCCGTATCCGCTGGTGACGGGAAAGCCAATGCTTGTCAGGAAGTCTTCTATCTCCTTGTTAAGCGCCGCACCGCCAGTCATCACCTCATAGGCGTTGCCTCCGAAGACATCCGTCACTACGGCACAGATTCTCTCCTTCACTTTCCTGTTCACGACAGGCATCTTCAACAGCATCCGCGTAGCCTTGTTCTGCACCAGAGGAAAGACATTCTTACGAATGATTTTCTCGACAACCAGAGGTACGGCGACGACTATCGCCGGATGAATATCAGCACAGGCCTGGGCAATCAGTGAAGGGCTCGGCAGACGAGTGAGGAAGAAAATGTGATTGCCGAAACAGAATTCGCAGACGAACTCGCAGATCATGCCGTACATATGTGCCATGGGTAGAATGCTGAGGACGTTGCTTGCCGGCTTGATATGCGGCTTAAAAGCCTCTGTCGCCCAGTCAAGATTGCTTCTCAGGCTGCGGTAGCTCAGCATGACGCCCTTTGAAAAGCCTGTCGTCCCGCTGGTGTAATTGATCAGGGCGAGGTCGTCCGGAGCATCCTTGAAATAGCACACATGCTCTGCATGAAAAAACTTCGGATACCTGTGCCCGAACATCGCATTGAGGTTTTCACGTGCATAGGTCAGTGTCTCCGAACGCGAAAGAATCAGGGAGGTATCCGGCAGATAGATGATACCCTCAAGAAGCGGCATCTGCTCCCCATCGATTGTCGCAGCGACTACGTCACCCACGAAAAGCAGTTTAGCCTCGGAGTGGTTGACAATATTATATATCTGTTCCGGCTTGAACTCATGCTGGACAGGAACAGCCACAGCCCCATAGGTAAGTGCAGCAAGAAAAGCAACCGCCCATGCGGAAGAGTTCCGTCCGCAAAGGGCAACCTTGTCTCCCCGCTTCAGGCCGCTGTTTTCAAAGAGGATGTGTAACTTCTCTATCTTCCGTGCCACGTCGTGGAATTGCAGTGTGGCCCCCAGATAATCGGTGAGTGCGTCCTTGTCCCAGTTATCCTTGATACTACTCTCTATATATGCATTAAAACTTTTTATGGATTCCATTGCACAAAAACATGATTTGCGTGCAAAGGTAAGTAAATTTCTGCACAGACACAAATGCTTTGTGCAGGAATTATATCCTCTGCCACCAAATTAGTTTTATTCATAAGCAGATGTCCATTATCAACTGCCTGTCTATTTATATTGTTTCTCAGGTCAGTCATAATAAGGAAACACGGAAAGCATCACATATACGTTGGATTCTGGACGGTGTATAAATTCACCGTGCAATTTCTGCATCAGGGAAAACGTCTGGTACCCCTGTTCCCGACCGGTCGGGAACAGGGGTACCAGATGCTGGGAACAACTGTCCCAGGCCTCGGGAACAGCAGTCCCATGTACCGGGATGAAATATGAATGTACACATGAAAACTGCGGAGAAGCATCAGACAGTGGAAAATATGGTCATAATCCGACGTTTCTCAGCTTTTTTTCGTACTTTTGCAAGCATGGTATGGGGACAGTTCCCATACACTCACGGAAAAGCTGGAACTTAATGGATAATAAGAAGGCAACGCTGGAACTGGGCACCAAGCCCGTCGGGAAATTGCTGGTGCAATATGCACTGCCGGCAATCATCGCCATGACGGCAGCTTCGCTCTACAACATCATCGACCGGGTCTTCATCGGACAGGTAGTAGGTCCGATGGCCATATCGGGGCTTGCCATCACCTTTCCGTTCATGAACCTTGCCAGTGCCTTCGGTGCGGCGGTCGGTGTGGGTGCCTCAACGGCCATCAGCGTCAAATTAGGACAACGCGACTATGAAAGTGCCGAGAATATCCTCGGCAATACCGTGACGCTGAACCTCATCATCGGAACTTCGTTCAGTCTGATCTGCCTCCTGTTCCTCAACCCGATTCTGCGCTTCTTCGGGGCAAGCGATGCCACGCTCCCCTACGCACGCAGTTTCATGGAGATCATTCTGGCAGGCAATGCCATCTCGCACATGTATTTCGGCATGAACGCCGTCCTTCGGGCAGCTTCCAAGCCGCGCCAGGCGATGATGGCAACCATCTTCACCGTGGTGATGAACATTCTGCTGGATGTCGTCTTCATCTGGTGGTGGCACTGGGGCATCCGGGGGGCAGCATCGGCCACGGTCATTTCACAGGCACTGGCACTCTGCTGGCAGATGAAGCAGTTTGCCAACCAGAAAGAGCTGCTCCATCTCAAGCGCGGCATCTACCGGCTGAAAAGCCATTTAGTAGAGAATATCATCGCTATCGGCATCTCCCCTTTCCTGATGAATGTATGTGCCTGTGTCGTTGTCATCTTCATCAACAACCAGCTGGTAAGATACGGTGGGGACATGGCTGTCGGTGCTTACGGAATTGCCAACAGCATTGCAATGATTTTCGTGATGTTCGTTATCGGACTGAATCAGGGCATGCAGCCGATAGCCGGCTACAACTATGGGGCGCAGCAGACCGACCGCCTGATGCGCGTGGTGAAGCTGTCCATTCTCGCAGCGACAGGCATCATGGTTACAGGATGGCTGCTGGCACATCTCGCCCCTTATTACTGTGCCCGTATGTTCACAACAGACAATGAACTGATACGACAGGCCATCAAGGCTATACGAATCAACATGATGATGTTCCCGTTCATCGGCTTCCAGATGGTAGTGACCAATTTCTTCCAGTGTATCGGGAAAGTGAAAATCAGCATCTTCCTTTCCCTCTCCCGACAGCTGCTGTTCCTTATTCCGCTGCTTGCTGTACTTCCCCGTTTCTTCGGACTGGACGGTGTATGGGCCTCCCTTCCATCGAGCGACTTTACGGCCTCACTCGTTGCAGCCATCATCATGTCCGTCTATCTGCGGCGGCTGGTACGTCAGTCAACGCAGCAACAAGATATTCAACCATAAAACCATAACCTGAAAGATGGAAAGAAAACTGATCATTACCGTAGGCAGACAAATCGGAAGCGGCGGCCGGGTCATCGCCAGAATGCTGGCGGAAGAATTCGGATGCCAGTTCTACGACCGTGAGATACTCAACCTTGCAGCCAAGGAGAGTGGATTTTCGGAAAAGTTCTTCGAACAGAACGATGAGCAGAAAGGGTTTCTGAAGACCCACTTCCACATACATCTCCCTCTCCTGGCAGACAATGATTTCTACAAAAACAATTTTTCTCAGGAAAGTCTTTACCAGTTCCAGAGCGATGCCATCCGTGAGGTGGCCGGGACAACCCCACGCTGTGTGTTCGTCGGAAGAACAGCCGATTACGTGCTGCGTGACAATCCCGACACGGTGAATGTCTTTATTACTGCCCCGATGGCCATCCGAATCGCCAATGTCCGTGAACGGCGAGGATGTACGGAAGAGGAGGCGAGGAAGGTCATCGAGAGCGGCGAAAGCGAGCGTGCCAGATACTACAACTACTACACGGCCAAGACCTGGGGCGCCGCCGAGAGCTACGACCTGTGTATAGATGCCGGCATCCTGGGACCGGAGGGAACAAAAGAACTGATTGGCGAGTTTATCAGAAAGAAAATCCAGCAATGAAGCGAATCGGCATAATTTCTGACACCCATGGCTATTGGGACGACAAATACGAATACTACCTCGGCGGATGCGACGAGATATGGCATGCCGGCGACATCGGTTCGATGGAGGTGGCGGACCGGTTCGAGGCTATGAAACCTCGCTTCCGTGCCGTCTGCGGCAACATTGACGACTATGACCTGCGTGCCCGTTATCGTGATATTCTGCGCTTCAAGTGTGAAGATGTTGATGTCCTACTGAAACATATCGGCGGATACCCCGGGCGTTATGACCGCTCGGTACAGGGGATGCTCTATGCGTCTCCCCCCGACCTGTTTGTCGACGGACATTCGCACATCCTCAAAATACAGTTCGACAAGACGTTGAATCTGCTGCACATCAATCCTGGAGCCGCCGGTATGCACGGATGGCACAAGGAACGTACATTGGTAAGACTGACCATCGAGGGCAATAAATTCACCGACTGCGAGGTTATTACATTAGGTGACAGGCTGTCAGGCCCGCAGACAACATAAAACAACAGACGATATGAAAATTTCCTTTACCTACGCCTGGCAGTTTATTGCTTATGCAGTTTCCTATGTTGCGATAACGTGGGCGATGAACGCATTATTCCGTACCTCAGCCTGCCCACCCGCCCTGTCGGAAAGGCTACTTACAAGGTGTGTTTTTCGCCATATTCATGACTGCAATAAACATGGTAGAATTCTGCTTTCGCAGATACAGGGACAAGAGAAGACGGCAGATCAGAGCAGAATACGACGAGATTCAAGACAGGAAAAAACAAACATATAATAATTAGTTATGAAAACCTATTTAGTAACAGGAGCTGCCGGATTCATCGGCGCCAACTACATCAAGTACCTGCTTCATAAGAAATATCTGGATGACGACATCAAGGTAATCATCCTCGATGCCCTCACCTATGCAGGCAACCTCGGAACCATCAAAGACGATATTGACGATAAGCGGTGCTTCTTCGTGAAGGGAGACATCCGTGACCGTGAACTCGTTGACCGTCTGTTTGCAGAAAACGACATCGACTATCTTGTCAATTTCGCCGCAGAGAGCCATGTTGATCGTTCGATTGAAGATCCGCAGCTCTTCCTGTCTGTGAACATCCTCGGAACACAGAACCTCATGGATGCTGCACGCCGTGCGTGGGTGACAGGAAAGGACGGACAGGGCTACCCCACCTGGAAGGCCGGGAAACGTTACCATCAGGTGTCGACCGATGAAGTTTATGGCTCGCTGGGAGCTGAAGGTTATTTCACGGAACAGACACCGCTCTGTCCTCACAGTCCTTATTCTGCCAGCAAGACCAGTGCCGACCATTTCGTAATGGCATACCGCGATACCTATCACATGCCGGTCAGCATCACCCGATGCTCCAACAACTATGGCCCCTATCATTTCCCGGAGAAGCTGATTCCATTGATCATCAACAACATTCTCGAGGGAAAGAAACTCCCGGTCTATGGTGAAGGGCTGAATGTCAGAGACTGGCTCTACGTTGAAGACCACTGCAAGGCAATAGACATGGTTGTGCGTGAAGGCCGTGAAGGAGAGGTGTACAACGTCGGCGGACACAATGAAATGAAGAACATTGACATCGTCAAGCTCACCATCAAGACCATTCATGACATGATGGAAAAAGACAAGAGCCTGCGCTCAATTCTCCGGAAGCAGGTGAAAGATGCCAATGGCGACATTGATATAGACTGGATCAACAACGATCTCATCACCCATGTGCCCGACCGTCTCGGCCACGATGCACGCTATGCCATTGACCCTGAGAAGATCAAGAACGAGCTGGGATGGTATCCGGAGACCCTGTTTGCCGACGGTATCGTGAAGACAATCCGCTGGAATCTGGAACATCAGGACTGGATACAGGACGTGACGTCAGGTGACTACCAGAAATATTACGACAGGATGTATACTAAGAAAGGAAGATAATTAATACAGAGCATAAGAAGGAGACCGAGGAGTGGACGGGAGCTAAAGACAAAGCCCTTATTCCTGCATTCTTCCCGATGGATGGATTTGAGATCGGGGCAACGGTTTGTTTTTCTCAGCTCCCCTCACCTTCTCACTCCCTTTTTCTCCTTTAACCTTATACCCCCTCTTATGAAGAAGATTTTGTTATTAGGATCAGGCGAACTGGGCAAGGAGTTTGCTATTGCCGCCAAACGTGCAGGGCAGTATGTCATTGCCTGCGACAGCTACGACAATGCACCGGCCATGCAGGTGGCAGACGAGGCTGAAGTCATCAATATGCTGGACGGTACGGCTCTTGACGCTGTCGTCGGATTTCACGAACCCGACCTTATCATTCCGGAGATTGAGGCCATCCGTACAGAACGGCTGGTAGACTATGAACGACAGGGCATACAGATAGCCCCTTCGGCACGTGCTGTCAACTTCACTATGAACCGCCGTGCAATACGCGACCTGGCCGCAAGCGAATTGGGATTGAGAACTGCAAAATACTTCTATGCCAAGACCTACGAGGAATTCAAGGAGGCTGCAGACGAAATCGGTTTCCCATGTGTGGTAAAACCTTTGATGAGTTCCAGTGGGCATGGGCAGAGCTATGTTCACAATGACGACGAACTCCAGGAAGCGTTCAAGAATGCCATGGAAGGGGCACGCGGCGATGTCAAAGAAGTCATTATCGAAGAGTTCATCGACTTTGACAGCGAGTTCACCTTGCTTACCGTCACGCAGAAGAACGGTCCTACCCTCTTCTGTCCGCCTATAGGCCATGTACAGAAGGGCGGTGACTACCGGGAGAGCTGGCAGCCTTATACCATTTCGGACGAGGCCTTACAACAGGCAGAACATATGGCCGACGAGGTGACGCGCGCGCTGACGGGCTACGGTATATGGGGGGTCGAGTTCTTCCTGACCAAGTCGGGCGAAGTCATCTTCTCGGAGTTGTCTCCCCGTCCGCATGATACAGGTATGGTGACACTGGCGCATACGACCAATTTCAGTGAGTTCGAACTCCATTTCCGTGCTGTGATGGGCCTTCCGATACCTGCCATCCACCTCGAACATGCCGGCTGTTCGGCCGTCATTCTCTCTCCTGTCGAGTCAGGTAACCCCCTGCCCTATAATCTGCTGGATGCCTGCAAGGAAGACCATACACGCCTGCGGATCTTCGGCAAACCGGTTGCACACATAGGCCGACGTATGGGTGTTGCGCTCTGCTATGATGAGATTGGAACCGACATGACCGCACTGCGTGATAAAACGAGACGTATTGCCGCAACCGTATTAGGCACTGATTCATATATGAAGAAGTGAAATATTGAAAGGATGGACTATTGAAATCGATGAATGATGAAGTAACTTCACTGGGGAAGATAATATCATTGCAGAAGGTTGTTGACCCTCGTGGTAACCTGACAGTAGCCCAGGGAATGAAGGACATTCCCTTTCACGTGGCTCGTGTTTATTGGACTTATGATGTCCCATCAGGTACTTCCAGGGGGGGACATGCACATAAGCATTGCCGTGAATTCGTTATTGCTGTAAGTGGATCATTCACCGTTATACTTGATAATGGGCATGAGAAAAAATCCTTCTTATTGAATCATCCTTATCAAGGATTACTTATTGAGACTGATATATGGCGTACACTCGATGATTTCTCATCGGGTGCCGTATGCCTTGTATTGGCTGAAAAAAACTTTGACGAGGCTGATTACATCCGCAACTATGATGATTTTATCGACTATTTAAGCCATAAGTAGTTATGAGGCAATACTTTTATCCCAGGATCAGTATAGGATTAATGGCCTTGATAGTACCGGTCTTTACGTGCTCGACAGCCCCCGGCCTTTATTGAGCCACGTATTAATCTTGATATAGAATGTTTGAAGTAAGGCAATACACTAAAGAACAGGAATTTGAATGGGATGACTTCGTGCAGGAATCGAAGCAGGGGACATTCCTTTTCAATCGTTCTTACATGGATTATCATGCCGACAGGTTTCTTGATTGCTCGTTGATGATCTATCGGGAAGGACGGCTCTATGCCCTTTTACCTGCCAATAGGGTCGGTGCAACAATTTGCTCACATCAGGGACTGACCTATGGAGGACTTATTACAAATGCAACTGCAACTGCCGTAGGAGTATGTGAGGCTTTCCTTGAAATCAACAAATTCCTCTATACACATGGAATACGGCGTGTCCTTTATAAATGCATCCCTTGGATCTACCATAAAATACCAGCGGAAGAAGATTTATACGCACTCTTTCACGTCTGTAGAGCGCACCTTAAATATCGGTATATAGCGTCTGCTGTTGATCAGACAAACCCTGTAAAATGGAGAAGGGATAGACGTCATGGTGTTAAAAGTTCCCTAAAAGAGAATCTGATAATCGAACGAAAGAGTGAGAAGTTAAGCCTATTTTGGAATATACTTACGGCAAACTTACAAGAAGTACACCATGCGAAGCCTGTCCATTCACTTGAAGAAATGACCTTGCTACATCGTCGGTTTCCCGACAACACTCCTTTGTATATGGCCAGACAAGATGAGAAATACCTTGCAGGAATCCTTCTTTATACCACACATAACGTCATTCATACACAGTATATATCTGCTACTTCGGAGGGGAAGGAACTTCATGCCATTGATGCCATTTGTTATCAGATTATCAAAGAAGACTATAAAGATGTACACTACTTCGACTTTGGCACTTCAAATGAGGACTCCGGATGTTTTCTCAATGCAGGGTTAATTCAGCAAAAGGAAGGCTTTGGAGGACGGGCTGTATGTTACGACCAATATGAATGGGAAATAACTGAAAATCTACTCACTTCTTCTTGTCTTCCAACAATACGTAAATAAAATGATCGAATACCTATCTCTCAAAGATATGACAGACCTCCACGGCGATGAAATCGCCAATGCCGTTGAGCGTGTCGTGCGTTCCGGATGGTATCTGCAAGGACAGGAAACAAAGCGATTCGAAGCTGATTACGCACAATTCATCGGCTCGGGACACTGCGTGACATGTGGAAATGGGCTCGATGCTCTCTCACTTATCCTCCGTGCCTACATGGACTCAGGACGGTTGAAGACGGGAGATGAGGTTATCGTACCAGCCAATACCTATATTGCCACTATCCTTGCCATTACCGAGAATAAATTGACTCCCATACTGGTTGAACCTGACATCAATACACTACAGCTTAACGATCGACTCATTGAGGCCGCTATAACATCGAAGACACGTGCCATCATGCTCGTACATCTCTATGGGCGATGTGCTTACACACCGCTGATCGGCGAGTTGTGTCAGTTTCACAACCTCCTTCTCATTGAAGACAATGCACAGGCACATGGCTGCTTTTGGGGCAAGAAGCGCACCGGATCCCTTGGAAATGCAGCCGCCCACAGCTTTTATCCGGGCAAGAACCTCGGCGCACTGGGCGATGCGGGAGCCGTAACGACTGATGACGAAGAGTTGGCACAGACAATCCGCAGTATTGCGAACTATGGCTCGGCAAGTAAGTATGAGTTCTCTTTCAAGGGTGTGAATAGCCGTATGGACGAGATTCAAGCAGCTGTTTTGGATGTGAAACTACACTATCTTGATCAAGAGAATAAGCGTAGGAAAGAGATTGCCAAAACTTACCAACAACGTATCAAGAATTCTTTAATCACAATGACTGCCGATGTCGACCGAGACAATGTATATCATATTTTCCCTGTCTTCTGTGCCTCCCGTGACCGATTAAAGGTTTATTTAAATAACGAAGGGGTGCGTACAATGATCCACTACCCTATCCCACCACATCAACAAAAGGCTTATACAGAATGGAACCGGCTATCGTTTCCAACCACAGAGACCATCCATCAGCAAGAACTCTCCCTCCCTTGCAACCCGACAATGACTGATGCTGAATGTCAGAAGGTCATTGACTGTATAAATGAATATCAATAGAAAACTAATTATAACAAATATGAAACAGAAAATCTATATCGCAACGGTATACCTTGCCCTCATTCCTTTTGGCACACAGGCAACCCATGCATCGACTATTGAAAACGCACCGGTCAGTTTGCTTATCTGTCCGGCTGATGCAGTGACGTTCACTTCCAAGCGTCCAAAGGAGACTGATAGACTCTTTAGGTCGGATGCTGTTGAAAAAGAAATACAGCGTATTGTGCGCCAACTAACAAATAAGCGTCTGGCCTGGATGTTTGAGAATTGCTTTCCAAACACGCTCGATACGACCGTACACTATGCTGAGAAAGCAGACGGGACACCTGATACTTTTGTATACACAGGCGATATTGCAGCCATGTGGCTGCGCGATTCCGGGGCACAGGTGTGGCCCTATGTTCAGCTGGCTGACAAGGATAAGAAACTGAAGAAGATGCTGGCAGGTGTCATCAACCGACAGATGAAGTGCATCAACATCGACCCTTACGCCAATGCTTTCAATAAGGAACCGGACCCGAATGGTGGCTGGATGAGCGACGAGACGGATATGAAGCCCGAGCTGCACGAGCGCAAGTATGAGATAGATTCGCTTTGCTACCCTATCCGCCTTGCCTTTGAATACTGGAAAGTGACAGGTGACACGAGTGTCTTTGGTGCAGAATGGCTCAAGGCCGTAGGTAATATTCTCAAGACCTTCCGAGAACAACAGAAGAAAGAGGGAAAGGGTAGCTACAAGTTCCTGCGCGTGACCGACCGTGCATTGGATACAATGAATAATGCAGGATGGGGCGCACCTGTAAAACCTGTAGGCTTGATAGCCTCTGCTTTCCGTCCATCGGATGATGCCACCACACTGCAGTTCCTCGTTCCATCTAACTTTATGGCAGTCTCGTCCCTGCGCAAGGCAGCAGAAATATTGACCAAAGTAAACAAAGAGCATAGCCTCGCTTCCCAATGCACTGCCCTCGCCGATGAAGTAAGCGATGCGTTGAAGAAGTTTGCTGTATACAATCACCCGAAGTACGGAAAAATCTATGCCTATGAGGTAGATGGCTTCGGCAATTATTTCCTCATGGACGATGCCAATGTACCCAGCCTGCTCGCCATGCCTTACTTAGGTGACGTGAGTCTTGACGACCCGATATACCAGAATACACGCCGGTACGTATGGAGTGAAGACAACCCCTACTTCTTCCGTGGGAAGGCTGGTGAAGGTATCGGCGGTCCCCATGTAGGCTATGACATGGTATGGCCGATGTCAATCATGATGCGTGCATTTACATCACGTGATGACAATGAAATTCGCCGTTGTATAGAAATGCTGATGACGACGGATGCCGGTACAGGATTCATGCATGAAAGCTTCAATAAGGATGATGCGACAAAATTCACCCGTGACTGGTTTGCCTGGCAGAACACGCTCTTCGGCGAACTAATCGTGCGACTGGTGAATGACGGGAAATTAGACCTGCTCAATAGCATAAAGTAAGAACAAACATCCTTCTGATTATGCGTATGTAAAGTAAAAATGTTTATTAAGTGACAGATACTCCAGTGTTTTTATTTATTTAACATTATATATTTGCAGATATAACAAAATACAGATATCTTTGCAACGTGTTTTTCATGGTATTAGATTATTAAGGTTAGAAGATTAGTTGTCGTGAGACAAGTAATCTTTCAGTCCCAGACGAACAGTCTGGGACTTTTTTTTGCACAAATTTTCAGAAACCATGAACAAGGCAAGCATAGCTCGCAGTGCATTCTCTCCAGTCAGCTGAAGCCTTTTCTGTTTTTTGTAATTTGTAAAAGGTCATTGCGACAATTCTCTGGATTTTTTCGTTTCAGACTCATGGGATTGCCTACATCTTTACTGCCAGAAAGACAGATATGGACAGCTTCGGTCTCTCCTTCCATCTATCTGCACAGTCTTGCTATGGAGATATACCGGGAGGATGTATAACCATGTCTTCAGAAAAGGAGAATCATATTTTAAAGCGTCTGGTACTCGCGGGAATAACGAAGCATTTGTTCCGTATATGTCTCTGTGTAATCCACCGTGATATCGCAGATTTTCCCCACCTTGTCATATACCGGTGTGAGCACCGGGTTGACAAATCCCTTGTAGGGAGCAATATCCAGATGCCTGTATCTGCGAAGCATCTCTTCATGGAGACCAGAGTCAAGATGAATAGCATATGTTTCAACCAGCTTCCGCGCTGCTTCAAAGTCACCCTCGCTTTTGATCCGCTGTATCTCTGCCAGCTCGTATGCGAAGATTCGACGCAGTGCCGCATAATCATTGATGCGGACATAAGTCTTCCACTCCCCTGACTTTTCCTCTTCACGGGAGACCAGCTCGACAACATCTGAATCCGCTCCCAAGGCCATTGCCCACCGTGCGACAAGCGCACGGTTCTGCATATGCGCTTCCTCTATCTGCTTGTCAGGCTTTATCCGCACCTGCTGGGTAAGCAGGCCGTTCATCATATAACCGTAATACTGTGCCTTGTATGCTTCAGGACTGTCAAGCAGACCGAGTTCCAGCAATTTGTCATCAGCAATATAATATAGTCCGAAGAGATCCGCACGCGCCTCTTCGATGGTATTGCCATAATTCTTCAATGCGTCCGGATCCGTTCCTGGCAGCAGCCGTCCACTGCCATGTCCCAGACACTCATGCAGGTCAGTGTGCAGATCATCGGTCTTGTCGGAAAAGCGTTCCATCAGCTTGATCGTCTCATCATCTATGACGAACTCTTCACGGAATCCGTTTCCCTTGGCAGACATATTATATGCATGTGTAAGATTAGAAATGGTAACACTCTTTGAACCATGCTCTGAACGAATCCAGTCAGCATTCGGCAGATTTATTCCAATGGCTGAAGCAGGGTATTCGTCTCCCCCCAGCATAGCTGCACAAACCACATTTGCAGAGACACCCCTCACCTTCGGCTTACGGAAAAGGGGATTGACCGGAGAATGGTCTTCAAACCACTGTGCGTTGGCCGAAATGGCCTTCGTACGCCTGGTGGCATCAAGGTCTTTGTATTCAACGATTCCCTCCCAGGAGCCTTTCAGCCCCATCGGATCGCCATACACTTCAATAAAGCCGTTGACAAAGTCGATATGTCCGTCCTGCTCATGCAGCCACTCTATGGAGTACGCATCAAAATCATGAAGGTCTCCCGTTTCATAATATCGAATCAACAGACCGATTACGTCTCTCTGCCGCTTGTTCTCCGCAAACTCCTTTGCACGGTCAAGCCAATGCACTATCTTCCTGATGGCGGGACCATATCTGCCATCGGCTTTCCATACCTCTTCACGGACTACGTTTCCTTCCTTGACGAGTGTAGAATTCAACCCATAAGATGGCGTTTCGACCGTCGGGCCGTTCTTTTTCAGCTTGGTATAGAAATCTTCAACCTCATGCTGGTTCACCCCTTCATAGAAATTGCATGCAGACGACAGCACGATATCTTTGCCATCGGCCTTGTCAACCCGCCTGGGAAGAACAGCAGGATCAAAGATGATTGGACACAGCTCACCCAACAGGGCTTCAACCGTTTCTTTCTCTTCAAGAGGCAGCGACCTGACATCCACAGCCATCACTGTACTGCGGAAGAAATCTTCAGAAAACAAAGGCACAAACTTGTCGCAGGCATAATGATGGTAAATTCCGCTGGAAAACCATACCTGCTTCAGATACTGCTCCAGAGCACAGAAATCATCTTCCTGCCGGTTTCCCTGATAGCCATTATAAACAGCCTCCAGCGTCTTTCGGATGCGGAGGTTGTATTTGCCAAACTGATCGAATGTGATATCACGTCCAAATAGTGTTGCCTTCGAGAGACAGTAAATCAATTGCTTCTGCCGGATGTCCAGTGCGCTGAACCCCGGAAGCCGATAACGCAACAGCTGTATATCGGCAAATCGTTCATCCTGAAAGCTAAAAGTTTCTTCTTCTGTTGATTCAATCATAGATGTTTTTATAACCTGCTCCTTGTTTAATCCCTTAAGCGTTTCTTTGAACGCGACTCATCGGCAGGGAGCTGTGCCCGATGATGGATTCTGTAGTCACGCGGCGTGACCCCGTTGATACGGTAGAAAGATGCATAGAACGACTGCCTGTTGGCAAAGCCTACCATATCGCTGATTTCTTCCATATTCAGCTCCTGATACCGCTTGTCCACCAGAAGTGCCATCGCCTCCTCTATACGGAACTTGTTCACGAACGACGTATAGTTCATGTGGAATCGGACATTAACTACAGCCGAAATGTAGCGCGTGTTAGTTCCTAAGTCCTCAGCAAGCTGCTTGGCAGAATAGTTCTTGTCTTTGTAACGTTGCTGGATAAGGATGATATTAAGGATCTTTTCCTTCAGTTCATCCATAAGTTGCGGACTGACCAAACTACGGTAAGCGGCTACCTTTTCTTTTTTCTCTGTTAAATTGTACTTAGCCATAACCCGAGGATTTTTAGTTACCATTTCTGTTATTACTTTGCAAATATAATATATTTAATTAAGACTGTCAAGTTTATAGCAGGTTTTTTAATATCTATTAGTTATTAAATTTCGCTAAAAAAAACATACAAACGAATATGCTTTCATGCAAAAAGTTTACAATTCCCATCCTGACTTCTTCATTGTATAAGGTATTTCCGATTTGTAATTTTCTTTTTACACTGTTCAGGTCTTATACGCCATGTATTTCACTGGGCATTTTGTTGTTTTTTAACTATCTGATGTCACAAATGTTACCTTTTCAACTTTTTTTAATCGATAACTTTGCATCCATGATTACATTTTGAAACAAAAATACAGAACCAAAAACATGAAAGAGAACAAGATGTTCTGTTTCCAATGTCAGGAAACAGCAAAAGGAACCGGATGCACAATTCAGGGCGTATGCGGCAAGAAAGCAGAGACAAGCCGCTGGCAAGATCTGTTACTTAGTGTTGTAAGAGGTGTTGCCACAATTACGGATGCACTTCGCAATGCAGGTGTAGAGACCGACCAGGAGGTGGGTGACTATCTCGTTGATGCACTCTTCGCAACTATAACCAACGCCAACTTCGACGACCAGGCCATATTAAATAAGGTGGACAAGGGTGTAAGCCTCAAGCGCGACCTGCTGTCACTTACCTGCGAGAATCATGTTGCACTGCCGGATTACCGGGAGGTAAAATGGGGCGGAGAAAAGGCAGACTACGAGACAGAAGGCAACCGTGAAGGTGTTCTCCGCACAGAGAATGAGGATATCCGCTCACTGAAAGAGCTGACCGTACTGGGTCTGAAAGGCATGGCTGCTTACTATGAGCACGCCTCACGCCTCAATGAACGCAACGAAGAAATCATTGCTTTCATGGAAAAAGCACTTTCCACCGTCACCGATCCGTCTGCGGACATGGACACCTTGCTTTCGACAGTCATGGAGACAGGACGGTTCGGTGTTGATGCCATGGCACTGCTCGACAAGGCCAATACACAGGCCTATGGAAATCCGGAACTGACAAAGGTGAATATCGGTACAGGAAGCCGTCCGGGCATTCTTATTTCCGGCCACGATCTGAAAGATATCGAGCAGCTGCTTGAACAGACCGAAGGGACAGGCATTGATGTCTACACCCACGGCGAGATGCTCCCCGCCCACTATTATCCACAACTGAAGAAGTACAAGCATCTCGTAGGAAACTACGGAAACGCATGGTGGAAGCAGAAAGAAGAGTTCGAGACCTTCAACGGCCCTATTGTCTTTACAACCAACTGTATCGTTCCCCCCTCACCGAAAGCGAGCTACAAGGACCGTGTCTTCACGACGAATGCTACGGGTTTCCCGGGATGGAAGCATATCGTGGCAGACGAAAGCGGACACAAGGACTTCTCTGAGGTGATTGAGATTGCCAAGACCTGTAAGGCACCGACAGCCATTGAGCAGGGCGAGATTATCGGTGGGTTTGCCCATGCCCAGGTATTCGCCCTCGCCGACAAAGTCGTCGAGGCTGTCAAGAGCGGTGCAATCCGCAAGTTCATCGTAATGAGCGGCTGCGACGGACGGATGAAGAGCCGTGATTATTACACGGAGTTCGCTTCGCAGCTGCCGAAAGACACGGTAATCCTGACCAGCGGCTGCGCCAAGTTCAAATACAACAAACTGAATCTCGGCGATATCAACGGCATTCCGCGCGTTCTGGATGCCGGTCAGTGCAACGACTCCTATTCGTGGGCGGTAGTGGCTTTGAAACTGAAGGAAATCTTCGGTGCAAACGACATCAACGACCTGCCGATCGAATTCAACATCGCATGGTACGAGCAGAAGGCCGTCATCGTTCTCCTTGCCCTGCTACACCTTGGAATCAAGAATATCCATATCGGGCCTACGCTGCCGGCTTTCGTTTCGCCTAACGTACTGAAAGTCCTGACTGAAAACTTCGGCCTCAGTGGCATTACCACTGTCGAAGAAGACCTTAAGAATATGGCAGGATAAGAAACTACCTCTAACCGCTAAGAAATGTAAATGCAAAGCCTCCCCCTCGTGGGAAGGCTTTCTTTTTGTAAAGAAAGTTCGCACTCTTCCATTCTATGAGTTCTCACGTTCCTGCTCTGATATAAGGTCAAGGAAGGGACTGAGATGGATTGGTCAAATACAGAGTGAGCAATGATTTTTCACTCCCATAACTCCCTCATAAACAACCACATAAAATCCATGTGCAAAAGAGGCTTTGTTGCACGTCGATCAGGCATCAATTGGCACCCAAGTAAGCACTGCTTACGACGTTGGAAGGCGTTATCTGGGATGCAGGTGACGTACAGTTACGATACAGGCTGACTTCGAACATTCCTTCGGCGTGTATCATGACAAAGGGGAAACAACGGTTCAAAGGCGATGAAAAGTAAAGTTTTTTGCTTCTCTTTTCATGTTCAACAGCACATATTTACGTCTTCAAGAAGCAGCTGGAAACGGTCTGCCTGGAACGCAGGAAAATACCCACAGGGATTTCCAGAATCCGCTACGAACCTTCGATTCCTGCTTGATTTTAAACGGACGCGAAAGAATATCCTCTTCGAAAACTTTGATTATAAATTATAATTTGTATCTTTGTGCAATCATTAGAAGAAAAAACAATTTCAAGAGACATACGATGAAGAAAACAGCTCTTATCACAGGCATAACCGGACAGGATGGCTCCTATCTGGCGGAATTGCTGCTTGAAAAGGGGTACGATGTGCATGGAACCATCCGCCGCTCGTCCGTGGATTTCCGCGAGCGTATTGCCCATCTCGAGGGACGGCCACATTTCCATCTGCACTATGCAGACCTCAGCGACTCCATGAGTATCCTCGGGGTAATCGGCAAGGTGCGTCCCGACGAAATCTACAACCTTGCCGCACAGAGTCATGTACAGGTCAGCTTCGATTCTCCGGAATTTACGGCTGATGTCGATGCAGTGGGCGTACTGCGCATCCTGGAGGCTGTCCGCCAGTTAGGGATGGCCGCGACCTGCCGCATCTACCAGGCCTCTACATCCGAACTGTATGGCAAGGTAGAGGAGGTTCCGCAGAACGAGAACACGCCGTTCCATCCTTACAGTCCATACGCTGTTGCCAAGCAGTACGGCTTCTGGATAGTGAGAGAATACCGAGAGGCATACAATATGTACTGCTGCTCGGGCATCCTCTTCAACCATGAGAGCGAACGACGCGGCGAAACATTCGTCACCCGGAAGATTACACTTGCCGCTGCACGAATCAAACAGGGCAAGCAGGACAAGCTCTACCTGGGCAATCTCAGTTCGCTCCGTGACTGGGGATATGCCAAGGATTACGTGGAATGTATGTGGCTGATCCTCCAGCAGGACAAGCCGGAAGACTTCGTCATTGCGACAGGCGTCCAGCACAGTGTACGGGAATTCTGCTACCATGCTTTTAAGCGGGTCGGCATCGAACTTGAGTTTACAGGTGAAGGCATGGAGGAAAAGGGTATCGACAAGGCAACTGGTAATGTACTCATCGAGGTAAGCCCCGACTTCTACCGTCCTACCGATGTGGTCAATCTTTGGGGAGACCCCACGAAGGCGAAAGCGAAACTGGGTTGGAATCCGAACAGCACCAGTTTCGAAGAGCTTGTCAACCTGATGGTAGACAGCGATATGGCCAAGGTGGCATCCGACGGTGCGGCAGAAAAGGTCAGGACCAATCTGGAAGAGTATCTGGAGAAAGGCATTGTGAAATAAAAAAGTTTTTCCCTACCTTTCTCTGTGCAGGAATCGCAACAGAAAAAGAGGACACCCTGTTGCATCAGCATGGGTGAGACAGGAAGACTTCCGTGTGAATACAATGCACAGACGAAAAGCAGAAGAATAAAGTTAAAGAAGAATAAAGTTAAAAAGGAGAAATATAAAAAATGGTTGCCATTCCCCACCAGAAGGGATGACAACCGGTCTATATGCGAAACGCAACCTGCTAATTCACAACATAATATAACAAAGAATAACACCTTTCGGACATTCCGTCAGGAACTATCTTCCTACAGAAGGGGACGGAGGTGGTCTTCTGATTATGGACAAGAACAGTAAAATATACATAGCCGGACACCACGGCCTGGTCGGATCGGCAATATGGCACAACCTCGTCCAGCGAGGATATACAAACCTCATCGGACGAAGTCACAAGGAACTGGATTTAACCGACCAGCGGGCCGTAAAGCGTTTTTTCGATGAGGAGAAGCCTGATGCCGTCGTCCTTGCCGCAGCCTTCGTGGGAGGCATTATGGCAAACTCCCTGTACCGAGCGGACTTCATCATGCAGAACATGAAGATTCAGTGCAACGTCATTGAGCAAAGTTACCTGCATGGTGTGGAGAAACTCCTCTTCCTCGGCAGTACCTGCATTTATCCGAAAAATGCGCCGCAGCCCATGAGCGAGGATGCACTCCTGACCTCTCCGCTGGAATACACCAATGAGGAGTATGCTATCGCCAAAATCGCCGGACTAAAGATGTGCGAAAGTTACAACCTCCAGTATGGGACCAATTACATAGCCGTCATGCCGACCAACCTCTATGGACCAAACGACAATTTCCATCTGGAGAATTCTCATGTCATGCCGGCCATGATGCGCAAGATTTATCTTGCTAAACTCATTCATGAAAACAACTGGGATGCCATCTGTAATGATATGGACAAGCGTCCCATCAACCCGACGGACAGACTGCGCACTGAGATCGGGGAAGGAAATGTCGATGGAAAAAATACGAAAGACCGTATCTTGAAGGCCCTTTCCTTCTACGGAATCGAGAACAACAAGATAACGCTGTGGGGTGACGGAAGTCCGTTACGGGAGTTCCTCTGGAGCGAGGACATGGCAGATGCCAGTGTCTACGTACTGTTGAATGTAGACTTCAAAGATATTATAGGCATCGAGAAATATTCAAGTGTCTTCTATGGCGCCAGAATTGACGGAGCAGTAGATCGCAACAATTCTGAAGGACGCGGTGGAGCTATTCCCGCACTGGGAGAGATCCGCAACTGCCATATCAACGTCGGTACCGGCAAGGAACTGACCATAAAAGAACTGGCAGAACTTGTAAAGAAGACTGTTCACTTCGAGGGTGACATCATCTGGGATACAGGAAAGCCAAACGGTACTCCACGGAAACTTATCAATGTAGACAAGTTGCACCGTCTTGGCTGGACACACAAAGTGGAGATCGAAACTGGTGTAGAGAAACTCTATGCATGGTATCAGAAAAGCTTGAAATAAGAAGGAGGCCAGGCTGGTGGAGTTCCGTTTTATAGTCAGTTCCATCAGTCAGGCCAGCTGATTCGGGATTGCTTTTCTCCCATAACAACATAAAAAGCCCTGACAATTCGTTTATTTTAACCTTTAACAACATGAAGAAACAAGTATTACTGACCGCAGCCGTATTGACCGCAACAAGCATGACTGCACAGAAGCTGAAGTATCCGAAAGCTCCGAAAGACGGGACCATAGACACTTACTTCGGTGTCCAAGTGGCCGACCCGTACCGTCCCTTAGAGAATGACAGTTCCAAGGCAACCGCCGAATGGGTGGCTGCAGAGAACAAGGTGACACAAGACTATCTTGCCCGCATTCCATTCCGTGGGAAACTTCTGAAACGCATGAAAGAACTGGCAAACTACGAAAAAGTGTCTTCCCCTTCTTTCATCAAGGCTATTGGCAAATGGCTTTTCTATAAGAACAACGGCCTGCAGAACCAGAGTGTACTTTATATAATGGACCGTCTCGGCGACGAAAAGAACGCACGCATATTTCTCAATCCCAATCAGCTGTCAACCGATGGTACCGTAGCACTGAAGGGCATTTACTTTTCTCATAACGGGAAATATGCGGCTTATGCCATCTCCCGAAGCGGAAGCGACTGGCAGGAATTCTACGTAATGGACGCCAAGACCGGCAAGCTGCTCGACGACCACATCAACTGGGCAAAATTCTCAAGTGCAGCATGGCAGGGGGACGGGGTCTATTACAGCGCATACGATGCGCCGCAGAAAGGACACGAGTTCAGTAATGTAAACTCCGTCCAGAAGATTTACTATCACAGAATCGGCACGCCACAGTCAGAGGATGTTCTCTTCTATCAGAATCCCGCTAACCCAATGCGTTTCTATTCTGTCTACGTGAACGAGGATGAGACGATGATGTTCCTTTATGAGAGCGGTGCAGGTTCCGGCAATCGTGTCTATGTACGCGACTTGCGACAACCAGACAGCCAGTTTATCCAGATGACATCGAACCTCGACCTGCAATATAGTCTGATTGAGACCATCGGGGACAAGATGTATTTCCTCACGAATGACGGTGCACCGAAGAACCGCCTGATGGTGGCTGACCTCAGACATCCTGGATTCAGCGATTGGAAAACCCTCATTCCGGAGTCCAAGGATATGCTTGAAGGAGTTACCTTTGCTGACGGAAAGATGATACTCAATTACATGAAAGATGCGTCCAATCATGCCTACGTCTATTCCATGGACGGGAAACAGCTTTCCGAAATCAAGCTGCCGACAGTAGGCAGTGCCGCTTTCTACGGCGACAAAGACCGAAAAGAGATCTTCTACTCATTCTCCTCATTCACTGTTCCGACAAGCAATTACCAGTACGATTTTTCCACAGGCACCAGCAAGGTTTACTCTGCACCAAAGGTCAAATTCAGGGAGTCCGATTATGTCAGCGAGCAGGTCTTCTACCCCAGTAAAGACGGAACCAGAATACCACTCTTCATTACCTACAAGAAAGGATTGAAGCGAAACGGAAAGAACCCGGTATACCTCTATGCCTACGGTGGCTTCAACATCGCCATGCCTCCTTACTTCTCTTCCAACCGTATTCCATTCCTCGAGAACGGTGGCATCTATGCACAGGCCTGCCTGCGTGGCGGAAGCGAATATGGAGAAGAATGGCACATTGCCGGCACAAAGATGCAGAAGCAGAACGTCTTTGACGACTTCATCGCCGCCGGAGAATGGCTCATCCGGAACAAATACACGAGCAAGGACTATCTCGCCATTGTCGGCGGCTCTAACGGCGGACTGCTCATAGGAGCCTGCATGACCCAGCGTCCCGACCTCTTCAAGGTTTGTATTCCGGAGGTCGGTGTCATGGATATGCTGCGTTATCATAAGTTCACCATCGGCTGGAACTGGGCACCGGACTATGGTACAAGTGCCGACTCAAAAGAGATGTTCGAGTATCTCCGTGCCTATTCCCCGCTCCACAACCTTCGCCCAGGCACTCATTATCCGGCCACAATGATTACGACAGCCGACCATGACGACCGTGTCGTACCAGCCCACTCATTTAAGTTTGCCGCCACCCTGCAGGCTGACAATGCTGCTGATACACCTATCATCATCCGCATTGACACCAAAGCCGGTCACGGAAGCGGGAAGCCGCTGTCGAAACAGCTGGAAGAACACGCCGATATCTATGGTTTCATTCTGTACAACATGGGCTTGAAATACTAAAGAAGCCAGTAGGATAGTCCAGGAGTCAATGGAGCTTTCTCAACGGGCCCTTCACAGCATTCTGCTATTAGTCAGGGGGGGACGCTCCATTATCTCCTATTGCTCCATGACATTAAATACTTATAATTGTTATAAGAATGCAGATACTGTTAGCATCAGCAAAGATAATGGTCAGTACCACAGAAGTACCGACTCCCACCACCCACCTGCCTCGTTTCCACAAGGAAGCGGGGCAGCTGGCATTAGAGATGGGCGGTCTCTCCGTGGAAGTGCTTGCTGGAGAACTCCACTGCAGCAAGAAGATTGCACTGGAGAACAAACTGCGTTATCAAGAATTCTTCTGCAAGGAAAGACTGCTGCCGGCCCTCCTCGCTTATTATGGGCAGGCTTATAAATGTCTGAAAGCACAGGATTACAGTCTGGATGACTTTCGCTTTGCCGACCGGCATCTCTGGATAACAAGTTTTCTATACGGGCTGCTCAGGCCTTTAGACCTCATCCACCCTTATCGTCTGGAGGGGAAATCCCGTCTCCGGTCAGCTGGAGGGAAAAATATGTTCTCCTATTGGAGACCCCGTCTTACGGATATGCTCATCGAATCCGTGAAGGCTGATGACGGCATGCTTGTACATCTGGCAACTGAAGAGTTCCAGCATTTATTCGACTGGAAACGGCTGCAGAAGGAGATACATATTATTCAGCCACACTTCATGGTCGACCAGGGAAGCCGGCTAAAGGCTGTCAGCGTATACGCCAAGAGCTGTCGTGGTGCCATGACAAGTTACATCCTCCGCAACCGGATTACATCGCCTGACTGCCTGTCAGACTTTACATACGAAGGCTTCATTTATCAACACGACTATGGAAACGAAACGCATCCGCACTTTATCCTAAATGCCCGGGAATGCGGTCGCCCATAAAAGCGTACCCGACAGCATACGGCATTGCTTGTCATAGAACCACAACATTAATGCAAAACAATGTAAATTATGTCAATAGAAGAATATCGCCAGCAAATCCTTACATCCTTGCTTTCCAGAACAAACGCCAAGGGAGAACTGTCTTTTGACGAATCATCTGCCAAGGAGCTCCTTAATCAGTTATCAGACGAAGAACTCGAAGAAGGTATTCTTTTCAACACACCTGAAGATGTGGCTGACGTGCTGGCTGAGACAGGAAGACTATAGGATTACAGGCTCGTGTACTGTTGTATGCAAATAAAGTTCTTCCGTTAAATACATAGACAGGAAATGAAACAGAGGTTTATAACATCCGACAAATGCCGGCAGCATCTATCTGTAGTGATCGGACCCGAATAAATATCAGTGCTTGCCTGGTAAACATTTCCCATGTAAGTCAGTAATTACTATCTTACAATATATGAACAGTAACAGGGACGAACCAGGCTTCCCTGCAGATGTGTTGAGGCCTGCCACGCATTGTGTTGACGGTAAACACCGGTCGTGCTGATGCCCCACTCCATGCAATATATTGCCGGAACGGAATCAGCTTGTAGATGGAGAAGGGTTGTACTCCACTCCCTCTTCTTCACCTTTCTGCAGTCTGTTCTACCAGACTTAGCATCAGGAAACTGTCAGTATCAGTAATATCATACGTGCTCAGTATGTCTGCATCACTGCGGAACTCCTCTAAGAGACGGGCACGTCCGTTCCCGCTCTTTGACATCCATTCGCGGAACAGTCCGGCAGCATGCTGTATGTTCCCGAGTGCCCACTGGCAGTAACCGGCATTAAGATAATCCTCGTGGACCGGCGTGGCCGCAAGAAGCCTGTCATAAAGTTGTGATGCCTTGTCAAGACTCCTGTCCGACAACATCGCCCAGGCCAGTACACGTTTTACATTCATGTCTTCGGGATATTGATAGTCAAGACGGAACAATTCTTCACGCACTTCACCCGCCCTTCCCAGCTTCAAGAGTGCTACGCAGTGGTTCACCGTATAACCTTTATGTTCCGGATTCAACTCCAACAACCTTGCATAGACTTCTTCTGCAGTACTGTAATCTTCACTGTCGAGTGCGGCCCGTGCCTTTCCCCTCAATGCCCACTGGTTGTTGGGCTCACTCTTCAAGGCTTCGTCAAAGAAATTATAAGCCGTTTCGGACCTGCCTGCCTCAATATTCGTATAGCCCAGCAGAATCGAATAACGTGGATCACTGCTCTGGAAAGTCGCAAGCAGTTCGGTAAGTCTGGTAAACTGGTGATGTTTATACAGGTGTAAAGCCAGTCGTAGTTTTACGTCGTCGAGTCCCGTTCCCATGAAGATCCGGTAGGTGAAAAAGAATGTATCAGCTACAAAATCGCCTTTTCCATTGTCCTCAAACGGATTGATGAAATCGCCTGATGAGCGATAAAGCCGGAAGAAACGATAGAGATCCTGTAGATAAGTGCGGCGGATGCTGACAGCGTCTTGTGGGTCTTCCGTTGCAGCCAGAGGCCCCAGGACATCCTCAGACTCCATTACTTCTTTCATGTTCTCTGGCAACTGATTGATAATATGTTCTAAAGCAAGTGCAAATGAATACTTGTCAGACTCGCAGAAATTCCCCTTGTCCATGAGAATACGCAGAAAGTTTGAGTCGCCGAAATTCCGCATCACAGGACGTAGAGCCGGATGCTCCAGATAGAAGGGCGTAAACCAGTTCACCACCTCGTTAAAGAACGGGAAGCGTTTCATCTGCCTGAAGCCACCGAAATAAATATCTGAACCCTGCTTCTGCATATCCATCATCTTACGTACCTTTTCTTCCATCTGCTCCATACGTCTGTCCTCCGCATCCTGATGAAGGATATTTTCGAGAGCATCCTCTTCCTTCTCGATGATACCGAGTCGGCCGACAGCAAGATTGGAATTACGCATGATGTCAGGCATGATGTCACGCTGTATCTTGTCATTGTCCTTCTCGGCATCCTGACTGTAGAAGAACTGTATCTGCAATGTAAGCAGTTCACGTGTAATGGAAGAGTCTGAACAAAGTTCACGTACAACAGCGTCTTGTTCAGCAAAAATGTCCATTCCCTCAAACACAGACAGCACCCAGCCGACCAAGGCACGCTGGCGCACATATTCGTCTGAAGCATGGCGGTAGACAGAGACAAGGGGCTTGAATTTGTTGATGTCGAACTGATTCATTGCTCCAAGGCTGATGGCACTTGCAATGATTTGCTGATCACCGGAAACAACCGTAGGGGAAAGCAGCAGGCCGGTGTAAAAAACACTGTCTTCCTCCGTCCACTGACAGGAAGTCCACAGGGCGTTGAAAAGGCGGTTGACAAACTGCTGATGACGGTCGTATATATCGGTTTGTCTTTGCTTCCTTGTGGATTCCGGCAGAAGCGAAAGCATGGCGACATCCGACACGAAAGTTTCCAGCACAGTACGTATGAAATCATGACTCATATTGAGATGGGCACTCACTCTGAAAGCATCAATGTATGCACCGATATTCTTGCATCTCCAGCTGATTTCAAGATTAGCAGCAACCCTGTAAAGCCTCTGCAGCAACGTAGAATAGAGTGCCTCTCGCTGGCTGTCAGCATAACCTCTTCCCATATAATCCACCATCAGCCGGTAATCATTCCGGATGGAGTCAAACTCCCCATGACCGATGAGTGACGGATGCTTTGCATAAAGGTGTTCTAACACTTCTATGGCCTTCCCCAGCCATTTGTCCATCAGGAAGTTAATTGTCTTGCCAAGAATTTCCTCTACGTTCACCGTTGTTCGCATTTATTGATATTCGTTTCCCTTCTCCTTCTTTTCCCCCCGCCAGGAAGTTACGAACCATGAGCAGGTCTGCCTTCCGGGGTGGTCCTGTCTTTGTGTACTTGATGTCGGGCAGCGCACGCACCGTAGCGTCGTCAGCCTTCATGTACTTCTTTATCAGTCCGGCATAATACTTCACGCCGTTCTTGTTGATCAGGTCCACCGCCTTGTCGTATGCTTCAGCAAATGCCGCTTCTTCTGTCTGACGACGCACCTTGTCCATCACGGCAATTACACCAAGGTGTACACCGGCATCAGCCGAACTGAAGATGACGTTGTTGTCAGCTTGCAAGGCTTTCGTAGCCTGTGGCTCAGCAAGCCAATAGGCATCTATTTCATGATTCTGCAACATATTCAGCCGTACCATGACATCATTGATTTGAACTCGGAAGACCTGGAATCTGGGCTTTCCCTTCTTCACGACAAGGTCGCTCAGCAGGTCGGTTGCAGAATATCGGGTCATTGCGATGATCTTGTCACTGAGGTCGGACAGTTTCCTTATCTTTTCCCCACGGTCGGCGACAAGTTGCCAGCTAAGGTTCGTATCTGTCAGATAGTGCATCAGCACCTTGCGCTTGTGTTTCAGCCGTTCCGCACGTACGAGATCGGTGAAAGCCGCCTGCACGCTTCCGCCAGCCATTGCGGTGTCGCAGTCCATCTGCGCATTGAACCTGCAGAGTCTGATATCTACTTTGGCCGTATCGTACAGCAGACTGTCCTTCAGCAGATATGCGGGAAGGCAGTCCATTGTCGGCATCACAGCTATCTTGTAGGCTTTCTGATAAGCCTCCTGCTCTGCCTGTTTCCGTGCCTGCTGCTCTGCCTGTATTTCCGTGCTGCTCTTGCCGCAGCTGACAAACACAAGCACCGCCAGTATGAGTAAGTAATCGATTCGCTTCATGCAGTTGCAAATTTAAGAATAAATTTTGTAACTAAGAAAAAACTTATTACTTTTGTCCCACTTATGGCAAAGGACAAGATAGCTTATGTCTGCAGTAACTGCGGGCAGGAAAGTGCAAAATGGATTGGCAAATGTCCCAACTGCGGACAATGGAATACGTTCAAGGAAATCCGCATCGCTGCCGATACGGGCTCACAGGCAGCCCGCCATGCAGCCACGACACTGCGTAATGCAGCTTCGGGCGAAGCGGTTTCAGCTTTGGCGAACAAGCCGCAGCGGCTGCGTGATGTATCTTCACACGACGAACCACGGATAGATATGCACGATGGAGAGCTGAACAGGGTACTGGGAGGCGGACTGGTACCGGGCAGCATCGTACTCTTGGGTGGTGAGCCTGGTATTGGGAAAAGTACGCTGACTCTCCAGACAATTCTCCACATGACGCAGCATGTACTCTACGTCAGCGGTGAGGAAAGCCCTCATCAGATTAAGATGCGCGCCGTGCGCATCACAAAGGATATTGCCGAAAACGTCATCATCCTGTCGGAGACATCTTTGGAAAGAATCTTCGAACACATCCGTGACGTTCAGCCAGAGCTTGTCGTCATAGACTCTATCCAGACCATTTCAACGGAGGACGTGGACAGCAGCCCAGGCAGCATCACACAGGTACGTGAATGCGCATCGGCGCTGTTACGCTTTGCCAAGACGAGTGGCGTCCCCGTGATACTCATCGGCCACATCAACAAAGAAGGCAGCATCGCCGGTCCGAAGATTCTGGAACATATCGTTGATACCGTCATTCAATTTGAGGGAGATCAACATTATATGTACCGTATACTCCGCAGCATAAAAAACCGCTTCGGCTCTACTTCGGAATTAGGCATCTACGAAATGGAGCAGCAGGGACTGCGACAGGTAAGCAATCCATCGGAGCTTCTGCTCACAGAAGACCATGACGGACTGTCGGGTGTAGCCATTTCAAGTACTATTGAAGGCGTACGTCCTTTTCTTGTTGAGACACAGGCTCTTGTTTCCTCTGCAGCTTATGGGACTCCACAACGTTCTGCAACAGGATTCGACCAACGCAGACTGAACATGCTGCTTGCCGTACTGGAGAAGCGGGTGGGCTTCAAACTCATGCAGAAGGATGTGTTTCTGAACATTGCCGGCGGTCTCCGTGTAACAGACATGGCCATGGACTTAAGTGTCATTGCCGCCGTACTTTCATCGAATGTCGATACACCGATAGAACAGGGATGGTGTATGTGCGGAGAGGTCGGCCTCAGCGGCGAAGTGCGACCGGTCAGCCGGATTGAACAGCGCATTGCTGAAGCCGAGAAACTCGGTTTCAGTCATATCATCCTCCCCAAGTACAACTTGTCGGGACTTACAGGCAAATACAGCATACAGCTTCACCCTGTACGCAAGGTGGAAGAAGCACTCCACAATCTCTTCGGATAACTTCTGTACAACAGAAAACGACGAAAGCAAGCCACAGGCTCCATCTTCCCGCTGTACGGATTCATTCGTCGATGTAGTCGCGGATGATATTGGCCCATACTTCATAGCCCTTGACGGTAAGATGAAGCCCGTCACGACAGTACTCTGCCCGCATGGTTCTTGGATGCATACCCAAGAGAGGTGTATAGAGATCGATGAAGCGGAGGGCATGACGGTCGCAATAGTCTTTCAGCCTTCTGTTAAGCAATATTATCATATCCTCCTTCCCCCTCAGTAGCTTCCATACTCCGACACTTTCATTCAGCGGCAAAAGACTTTGGACATAGAGCCGGGTATCTGGATTACGTCTGCGTATCGTTTCTATGATACGGACAATCCCCTGAAAGGTACGCTCAACCGTCCATCCATGACTCAGGTCGTTGATGCCACACTCAAAGAATATCTTGTCAGGCTTGTAAGGCAGCACCTGATCGAGCCGGCTGTAAATACCGTGACTGTCATCGCCGATGATTCCTCGGTTAATAATCTTTGACGCATTTGGGAAAAATCTGTTCCAGTCCCCTCCATACTCAGAATGGCTGTCGCCCAGCATGATGATTGCACCTTCGGGCAAAGCCCCTTCACGGCAGAATTGATTCACCTTCATATTATAATGTTTCGAACCATGATACGCACTATGCTGTGCCTGTCCTGAAAGGCAGGCAAAGAGGAAAGAAAGGAACAGAAAGAGAATCCTGATCATGTCAGTTTTTATCTTATCATTATTGTCAGATTACAAAAGTAAGAAAAAAGAGGCAGACGAGGAAAGAAAAGTCCGGTTATTATCCAAAAGGAATGATAACCGGACTCTTCAACAAGAGGATCTTCTTAACTTTTCTGCAGGGTCTGTCAGTTCATGCGGCGCATTACCTTACGAAGGTAAGCCTGCGTCTTCGAGACGCTGTAACGAATACCACCGCTCCATAGGCGTATAGCCCTCTCGATACTGTTCAGCGGATTGTGAAAACTCTGGATGATGACGAACATCTCCTTTGACTTTGCTGCGCTGAAGCGGTCGGAAAGAGAATAACGCTTCTTGCTGCCGGAACTTCTGAGGATATTGTTGCACTCTTTCACCAAAACAGGCGAAATCTGCAGAACGCCCACATACGGACCATTAACAGCCGCTGCATTGCCTTTACTTTCAATCTGGATAATCGCATTCATTACCGGTTCCCAGTCGAATCCGTCACCCCTTGCAGATGCTTCACTGTGTGAAGCAAAAATCATTAAGAAACAAATACTTGCTACTTTTAAAATTCTCATCATTAAAACATTTCCGAAACCTTGGAAAGTAGCTCAAACGAGCTGCTTTCTACGGCGTGTTCCTATGTGAGAATGAGTTACCACCACGCCTCAGTTTCATATTAACGGTTGCAAAGGTACAAAAAATATTCTTGATAACCAATACTTTAAATTAAATTAATAAAGTTCGGGATGAATATCGATCCGTGAAAAGAAAAATGTCAGGGACACATTCAATCCGTCTGTAAAAGTTTTCCTTTCTGTCCAAGAAACGCCTGGTTTGGGGCTTTGAAAAAGAATGCTTACCTTTGCAATGCTCATCAAACCCAGGGACTGTGCAGTACGGTATAGACGGCCTATGCCTGTCCGTCCTTGCCCTGGCTATCCAAGGAGGCATCATAAAAAACAAGCAACAAAAGAAATGGTAAAACGGAGACGGAAACACAGGAGGAGGAGACTGAAAAGCAAGAGCAGGTTGTGGTGGTTGGGGGCCGCCTTTACCACAATGGCAGTAATACTTATCATCGATTTAAAACCGTGGAAAAGGCATCATGCGACAGTCAGTGATCAATGGCCGTACCACGACTTGACAAAAGGTGACTACGCCAAGGACTTCGATGGACTTGATATTTCCCGTCACCAGGGGAAAATACACTGGGACGAGCTTATAGCCGAGAATCCTCAGCTACAATTCGTCTATATCAAAGCTACTGAAGGAAGTTCCATTGTCGACCCTCTCTACAAGCGTAATTTCAGATCGGCAAAAGAACGGGGACTGCTGGTCGGTTCCTATCATTTTCTCACCAGCCGGACATCCATGCACAAGCAGGTAGAAAATTTCCTGGGAAATATCGATGTAAGCCAGCAGGACCTGCTTCTCCTTGTTGATGTAGAGAAAGACGGCACATGCGACTGGAGCCGTGACATCATCCAGAAGAACCTTTCCGAGTTTATCCGATTGGTAAAGAAACATACGGGGCAAGCCCCAATGATTTATACCAATGAGGCTTACTACCATATGAATCTCTATCCGGAGTTCAACCGCTACCGACTATTCATCGCTAACTATAACCTACCTCCGGAACTCCCTGGTGCAAAGTGTGATATATGGCAGTCAAGCAAGCACGGAAGAGTACATGGCATCTGGAACTACGTAGATGTAGACCGGCTACGTGATGGCGTATCTGTCAATGACTTCAGAATGCCTTGAAGAATCTTCCGCTGCCGACTGCATGTACCGGAGTCAGGCCAGACCTTCTATCTGTCCACGGACAATGTCGATCTTTTCTGCCTGTGGGATTTTAGGCAGACCAGGCATACGCATGATGTCGCCGGCAATAGCCACGATCATCTCTGCACCGCCATTAATGACAAAATCCCGGATAGTAATATCGAAATCCTTAGCTGCACCCACCTGCTTGGGGTCCTCGCTGAACGAGAACTGCGTCTTGGCAATGCAGACCGGGAAGCGATCCATCCCCCATGCGTGGATACGAGCAAGTTTCTTTTCCGCCGATTTCTTGAGGATAACAGAGCGTGCCCCATAAATGTTCCGGGCAATCTTATTTACCTTTTCCTCTATGGTATCATCATCAGCATACGCCATACGGATTCTTTTTGCGCCCTGCCTGTCAATAGTCTCTACAATGAGACGGGCCAGATCTTCCGCACCTTCTCCGCCCTTCGCAAACACATTGTTCTCGGCGAAGCCTACCCCTAACATCTTGCAGTGCTCGGAAAGAAGTGCGATTTCCTCCTCGGTGTCATCTCCGTATTTATTCAGCGTCACAACTACAGGCTGTCCGAAACGCTGCATATTCCTGACATGGCGGTCGAGATTGGCAAAGCCTTCGACAAGAGCCTGACGCTCCTGTTCGTGAGGCTCGCCCCCGACGAGTCCCCCATGCATCTTCAATCCACGCAAAGTCGTAACAAGAACCGTAACACGAGGATGTATTTCGCCCTTCCGGCATTTGATGTCCAGGAATTTTTCTGCTCCAAGGTCAGCACCGAATCCTGCTTCAGTCACGGCGTAATCACTCAATGACATGGCAATCTTTGTCGCAACCAGACTGTTACATCCATGGGCTATGTTCGCAAACGGACCGCCGTGGACAAGTGCCGGTGTCCCCTCGAGTGTCTGTACAAGATTTGGTTTAATGGCATCCATCAGCAAGACCGTTATCGCTCCGGCTACACCAAGATCGCGCACGGTGAATGGCTTGTCATCAAAAGATATGCCGAGAACCATGTTCTCAATACGCCGACGGAGATCAGCCTCACTGTCAGCAAGACACAGTGCGGCCATGATTTCGCTGGCAGGAGTAATATCAAAGCCCGACTGTGCCGGCAGTCCATCGGTTGTGTTTCCAAGACCAGTGACGATATTACGCAGGCTGCGGTCGTTGACATCCAAGACACGTTTCCACAGAACCTGTTTCAATGTAAATCCCTCGCTGCGATGCTGGTAGATATAGTTGTCCAGCAAAGCTGCTATCATGTTGTGCGCACTCGTGATGGCATGGAAGTCACCGGTGAAGTGGAGATTGATCTTCTCCATCGGGACCACCTGGGCATAACCGCCGCCGGCAGCCCCACCCTTCATGCCGAAACACGGTCCGAGACTCGGCTCGCGCAGGGCGAGTACAGAGCGTTTTCCAATGCGGTTGAGTGCCATGGAGAGGCCGATACTGACGGTCGTCTTGCCGATTCCGGCACGTGTGGGGGAAATAGAACTGACGAGAATGAGACGGTTGCTGGCAACACGATCCTCATCGATCAGTGAAAGAGGAACTTTTGCCATGTACTTTCCATAATGTTCCAGGACATCAGCAGGAATACCTGCCGTAGCGGCAACGTCCTCGATTCGCTTCATAGCACACGAACGAGCAATTTCAATGTCTGATTTCATAGTTATATTTTTTGTATTAAGTTGTGTGGACAAAGATAGGAAAAAAAAATGAATATCTCTATTTATCAGAGAAAAGTTTTCAATCTGCACAGGGAGTTTCTCCTGCCGGAAGCCGGCACAAAGGACCGCGCTCTGTCACTCAAACGAATTAAACAAGTTGAGCCCGTCAATCAGGTTTAAAAGTAAGACAAAAGGTAATCGGACAGGAACATTAAACTACAAATATCCAATATTCCCGAGTGCATGGGAAAGACATTCCCGAATACTTGGGAAGGCTGTTCCCAACATCCGGGAACACTGTTCCCAACCAGTTGGGAATTACCAATCAAGAAGACACTTTAATACAAAAAAGGGATTGCCCACATCGGAACAATCCCTTCTCATATTTCAAACGACCACCCAGGGTGGAGGTTAAAGCTTTACTTCAGCTTAGCATAACCGTACTTTGCACAGGCACCAAGTTCCTCCTCAATACGAATGAGCTGGTTGTACTTGGCCATACGGTCTGTACGAGACATAGAACCCGTCTTGATCTGGCCGGAGTTTGTAGCAACTGCGATGTCAGCAATAGTTGTATCCTCTGTTTCGCCTGAACGGTGAGAGGTTACAGTTGTATAGCCGTGACGGTGTGCCATTTCGATCGCTTCAAGAGTCTCCGTGAGTGAACCAATCTGGTTGACCTTGATCAGGATAGAATTGGCTGCGCCCATCTTGATTCCCTTTTCGAGGAACTTGACGTTGGTAACGAACAGGTCATCACCGACGAGCTGGCAGCGGTCGCCGATGGCAGAAGTCAGCTTGACCCAGTTCTCCCAGTCGTTCTCATCGAGACCATCCTCGATAGAGTCGATAGGATACTTGGTGATGAGATGCTCGAGGTAAGCAATCTGCTCATCAGCTGTGAGCTTCTTTCCGTTAGGATCCTTCGGCATACCGTTCTTGAGCTGACGGTAGTCGTAGAACCATTTTCCACCTTCACATACAGCAAACTCAGAAGCAGCGCAGTCCATTGCAATCTTCACATCCTTGCCCGGTTCGTAACCGGCATCCTTAATAGCCTGAATGATTGAGTCGAGAGCATCCTCAATGCCATCGAACTTAGGAGCGAAACCACCTTCGTCGCCTACAGCCGTAGAGAGGCCGCGCTTCTTCAGGAGCTTTGCAAGAGCGTGGAACACCTCGGCACCCATACGGATACCTTCTTTCTCAGAAGGAGCACCTACCGGACGGATCATGAACTCCTGGAAAGCGATAGGAGCATCAGAGTGTGCACCACCGTTGATGATATTCATCATCGGAACAGGCAACACGTAGGTGTTGGCACCACCGATGTAACGGTACAGAGGAATATTCAGAGCCTTGGCAGCAGTATGGGCTACAGCCAAAGAGACACCGAGGATAGCGTTAGCACCAAGCTTGCTCTTCGTAGGAGTGCCATCGAGTTCAAGCATCTTATAGTCGATTGCACGCTGATTCAGCACGCAGTCACCCTTCAATGCAGGAGCAATGAGGTTGTTGACATTCTCAACAGCCTTGAGGACACCCTTGCCCAAGAAACGCTTCTTGTCACCATCACGAAGCTCAAGAGCCTCGTTCTCACCGGTAGATGCACCGGATGGAACACTTGCACGACCCATTACACCGTTTTCGAGAGTCACCTCTACTTCAACTGTAGGATTGCCACGTGAGTCAAGAATCTCGCGAGCATGTACTTTTTCAATCTTCATAACTTATATGTTTATTAAAAATCAGTTGTGTCTGTATTATTTCTTCTTCCTTATGCCTTGCAAAGTTAATAAAAAAACTTGTAACCGCATTCTGTCAGGACCTTATATTTGTGTTTTTTGCAAAATTAACGTTTAGCCGATGAGAATGACCGTCACGCCACGTGCCGCCTGTGCTCCCATGACGAGAGCCTGTTCTATATCAGCGGTCTTGCTCGGTCCGGAAATAAAACATCCATAGCCGTATTCCGTCATTTGAATGCGTGCGTATGCCTCGTGCATATTGCTGACGACCTGGTCGCAATGGACGAGAATGACAAGCTGCTCTGAAATAAAACAGACAGCTCTTTCTTTCATTGTCTGTGGGACCCATATACATCCGTTCTCGGCTACAGCGACTTGTCCTTCAACAACCCCGACCTCGGTACCGTTGAGTTCCTGTGCCTCAGATACAGTATCAGGATTGCGGTCGGCCTTTATTCCCTTGACATTCGAAGCAAGCACTTTACATTCGGGATAAGCCTGCCGGATGATCTCATTAAGGTCGTCACCGGAGCTGGCTTCAATAACCCTGCACCCTACGCTGCAGCTCGTTTCAACAAATTTTCTGACAGCATCGGGATAAGTGAGACCCTTGCCAGACATTTCGGGCATATCAAACTGCCGGGTGGTATTCAGGCGCAATATACGGAATAATTCATCTTTTTTCATTGATGGACGATAAATTTTTGACTGTTGGACGAATGATGGGGAGACGATGGGCAGAACACAATTACTTCCCGTTCTTCAATTCCTCCATCGCCTGTTTGAAGATGGCATGGAATGGTTTGCTGACAAAGTGCGGCATGGTGTGCCCGATACTCCACGGATTCAGTTTTATATCTGCCCACACCGCAGGAATATGGTTAGCCACAGATGAATTACGAAGGAGTGCGTCATAGACATGATAGTTCTCATAGACGGCTTTCATTCCCTCCGCCATCACCTTCTTTTCTTTGTTCTCTGTCCCATAATTTTCCAGTCTCTGGCGCCATCGATAAATCTGACTGCCAGGTGCCACCTTAGCCGGACATACACAATCGCAGCTCAGGCAGAGAGAGCATGCCGATACGTTTCCACTGTGTGCTCTGGGATCTTTCAGCATACCAAGGTTGACACCGATAGGACCGGGAATAAAGTAACTGTAGGAATAGCCTCCCGATCGGCGATAGACAGGACAGGTATTCATACAGGCACCACAGCGGATACACTTCAGGGTTTCCCAGTGTTCGGCATCAGCAATCATGTCACTCCGCCCATTGTCAACAAGGATGACATGCATCTCTGCTCCCGGACGGGGCTTCCGGAAATGAGAGGTGAATGACGTGGCTGGCTGCCCTGTCCCGCTACGGCTCAGCAAACGGTGGAATACTGCCAGTGAGGCATAGTCAGGGACAACCTTTTCCAGTCCCATGGCTACAATGTGCAATTTCGGAACAGAAGTAGACATATCCGCATTCCCCTCATTGGTGCAGACAACACAATCGCCTGTAGCCGCCACACCGAAATTACAGCCCGTCATCCCTGCGTCAGCATCCATAAAGTCTTTACGGAGACTCTGGCGGGCACAATAGGTAAGATAGGTAGGGTCATGATTGCCAATATCCTTGGATATGCCTTTTGCCTCAAACATCTCCCCGACTTCGTCGCGTGTCAGGTGAATTGCCGGCATGACAATGTGGGCAGGCTTCAGATGCATCAGCTGGAGAATGCGCTCACCAAGGTCAGACTCAACGACATCAATACCTCTTTTCATCAAATAGGGATTCAATCCACACTCCTCCGTCAGCATGGATTTCGACTTCACCAGCTTCCTCGCCTTATGAGTTTCAAGGATACCGTATGCTATTTCGTTGAACTCCTGTGCATCCTTGGCAAAGTGGACAATAACGCCGTTCTTCTCCAAGTTCGTCACAAACTGTTCCAGATAATCGGCAAGATGGGTAATCGTGTGTGCCTTGATCCGGCTGGCCTGATCGCGCAGCTCTTCCCATTCGGGAAGCAGAGCCGCTGCTGCGTCACGCTTCTGACGACACGACCAGAAAGTCTGATCATGCCGGGAAATTTTTCCTTCGGGATTCTTCAGGAACTCCTTTGCTCTTTTTGAATGATATGTTGACATGCTGATAATTTGCGCTTCAACCTTATTATATATGTCTCATACCCCTGCAGCCAGTATCTCGGCCACGTGCATGAACTTCACTGAATATTTCTGTTTGGCCGATATGCCTTGCATGTGCATCAGACACGAACAGTCGGCTCCGGTGATGATTTCAGCACCGGTCGCCATGTGTGCTTTTACCTTGTCATTCCCCATCCTACTGCTGACGTAAGGCTCCTCAACCGAGAACATTCCTCCGAATCCACAGCATTCGTCTTTCCGTTCAGGCTCTTTTACGGTAATGCCTTCTTTCAGTTCAAGCAGATCTATAATCTTGTTGAAAGGTTTCACCTGTAATTCGGACGGAGAGCTCAATCCCAGCTCACGTACGCCATGGCAGGAATTATGCACCGATACAATGTGGGGAAAACTGCCTGGAAGCTCCGTTATCTTCAGCACATCATGCAGGAACTCCACAAGTTCCATTGTCTTTTCGGGTGTCCGGCATTCGTGGTCAAGTATCTGCGGATAGTTCATGCGTACGAAAGCGGCACACGAAACACTTGGAGTGACGACATAATCAAATTCTTTAAACTCATCCTCGAAACGTTCGGCCAGATGCCCTGACATACGCTGGAAGCCTCCGTTTGCCATCGGTTGTCCGCAGCAGGTCTGCCGTTCTGGATAGACCACATCTATCTTCAGCTTCCGCAAAAGCCTGTAAGTAGCTACGCCAACCTGCGGATAAAGTGCATCGACGTAACAGGGGATGAAGAGTCCGACTCTCATAAATCTGTATTCTCTTGTTCGTTTTGTATGCTACAAATTTAGAGAAAAAAACTCATACAGGAAAAGAAAGTCAGAAAAAACATTCTAAAAAAAACATAGATTCTACATGGAATCAGTGCTGTCCGGTAAACATTTCCCATGTAAGTCGGCCGTCAGTGTCTTACTATATATCATGGCCACAGTCATAGACAGGCCTTTTCTGCAGATGTGCTGATGCCCGTCACTCATGGAGTTGTCGGCAGACACCGGTCGTGCTGATGCCCCGCTCCATGCAATCTGTTGCCGGAACGGGGGCAAATTGTGGCCGGAGAAAAGCTGTGCCGGCAGAACTTCTTTGGTCCGGGAGGCTTGTCTTTCCGGAAAAGAGTGTGGATTTGTCTGTTTAAAAGAGATTACACATGGGAAATCATGCAGCTTATGTTTTATCGGACAGCATTGCCTATGGGACGTATTGTTACGTCCGTCGCT